>Ga0228535_1000769_pt1 | contig 73142 bp, 74 predicted proteins | sample SJ1metagenome_FD_168457 | JGI IMG/M metagenome (GOLD analysis project Ga0228535, IMG submission 168457) | Enriched culture of PCE-dechlorinating microbial communities from Ithaca, New York, USA - SJ1 | ecosystem: Engineered > Modeled > Simulated communities (microbial... > Unclassified | place...
TCGCTTCATGAGAGGCTCAACTCCGCAGGAAAAGGATTTATGCAATGACCGTAAAGTCTGTTATCACTGCAACTATATTTTACCAAGCCAAGTGCATATTCGGGGAGCTTTTTCAGAGGTTCCTTAACCCTTGGCTGTAAGATCTTGTTAAAGACATTTTTTGTCTTTGTTGTCTTTAGTCAGGTAAATGACAGACGCTGTTGCCGATAGTTTAATTACAAGGGTCCCATTGCAAACTTCCAGAGAAGATACAAACTCTGAAACATTAAAAGTTTTAAGGGAGGTCTTTAAGTGGATATCGTGAAAATGGTAAATGATGCTGTTGAAAAACGAAGGGAAGAGATCATTAATTTCACCCAGGAGATAATCCAAATCCCAAGTGTTGTTGATTCAGACGGGGAACTTCCATGTGCACTGGCCTTTGAGAAAAAGATGAGGGAAATGGAACTTGAAGTTGAAGTGCATTTCGAGGATTCCAGGAAACCCAACATTCTTGGATCCGTTACCGGCTCTCCAGGGGGATTGAAGATACTTATGAATGGTCACCTTGACGTAGTTCATCCTGGCCCCCTCGACGACTGGGATGATGACCCATTTGCCGGTGTAATAAAAAACGGTCGTCTTTACGGGCGAGGAGCAGTGGATATGAAATCCGGGACATGCACCATGGTAATGGCTGCAGGGATCCTCAAGTCAATGGGGTTGGATCTCCTCGGAAAATTAACTGTTTCCGTTGTCTCTGACGAGGAGATGGGGGCAAAAAAAGGAACAAGATACCTCCTTAGAGAAAAATTGATAAATGACTACGATTACGGCATCAATTGTGAAGCCACGAACCTTGAAAGGATAGATATTACACATAAAGGCTGTTACCAGACAAACCTGAAAATTTTCGGTAAAGCAATTCATGGCAGCCGACCCTGGCTTGGCGTCAACGCAATTGAAAAAACCGTTGATTTCATTGTTCGGCTTAGAGAGTTGGAAAAAATTTTAAGGGAAAGAAAACACCCCATACTCGGCCAAGCTAGCATCAATGTCTCGACCATCCAGGGCGGAGCGGCATTCAACATGGTCCCCAGCAGGTGTGTGATCCAGATAGACAGAAGGATAATTCCGGGGGAGACTCATGAATCCGCGGCAAGAGAAATAGAGGAGATCCTCAGGGAACTTGGTGAAAAGGACAGCAATTTTAAGGCGGAACTGGAGCCTCCTTTCAACGACATGCCCATCCTTGATATCCCTTCAGATTCATTGATAGTTAAAGCTCTCGGAGATTCCTGTAAGGAGATAACCGGGAAAGAGCCCTATATAGCTGGGAAAGATGCCGGCACAGATGCCGCATGGATCCAGCAAGAAATGGGATTGCACATGCCCGTTTTTGGACCCGGAAACTATCTAGTAGGTTCCATAGCAGCAAACGAATACATTGATTTGGAAGATCTTGTTACGGCAACCAAAATTTATATTCTCACACTTGTAAGAATGCTGCAGATGCCGAAACCATGACCGTGAAAATGCGGTACCTGAAAGGTGGGTGAATAACAAAGGTGAAAAAGTACTCGAATTGCTTTTGCAGGGCAAACCCCAAAAAGGAGGTAATTATCATGAAAAGGATGTTTTGTACAGTCAGTTTTTTCCTTGTCCTCGCTGTAATGATTGGTATAGCCGGGGCATCCCTAGGAGAGGCCAATACTCCAGCTCTCGACAAGATTCGTGAAAAGGGGGAATTTCTTTGCCGTATTCCCCCGCAGTATATGCCGTTCGGGATGAAGGAAGGCCATAACTATGTTGGGTATGACGTGGATGTTGCGGAGCTTATAGCAAAGGCCATAGGCCCTAACGTAAAAGTCAAAATAGTTGAAGTAGCGTGGGAAACCTCCGTGGCAGCGCTACAGAATGGCGATGTCGACTGCATAATGTCAGGAATAACAGAAACGGTCGACAGAATGAAAGCCGGGTTCTTTTCCGATCCCTATGCCATAACACAGAGCGTAATATCTATCCGTGCCGACAGGGAAGATATCAAAAGCATAGCGGATCTCAAAGGGAAGGTTGTCGGAGTACAGGCTGCTGCAACTCCTAATATCAGTATCGTACAGAGTATCGAAGGTATCAAGGAAATGAAGCAGTACAAAACAGTCAGCCAGGCTTGGCTTGATCTGGAAGCAGGAAGGATAGACGCAGTAGTAGAGGGTTCGCCTTCAACAGGTTATTACCTTTCCAAGAACCCTCAGTTGAAGACAGTAGGTCCTGCCATTGAAGGGGACGAGTTGTACAGTGGGATAATGATGCGGCACGGGGAACCTGATCTCCATTTCCTTGTAAATGATGTTCTAAGGAGAGCCAAAAGAGACGGGACCCTTGATGAACTTTGGGAAAAGTGGTGGGGGTTCGAGAGGCCGGTATTTTAGGAAATTCCTGGCCAATTGAGTAACGAAAGACCTGTTGTTCTTAAATGGTGACAGGTTGATCCCTTACCTGTCACCATTTTCTTCTATTTTAAAAAAGGGGGCGCTGAATTGGATTTCAGATGGGAAATATTCATAGAATCACTCCCTTTTCTTTTAAGCGGAAGTTTGGTCACCATCAAAGTCGCGATATGGGCGATGATTGGTTCCATCATTTTTGGCCTTGTGATAGCTCTTACCCGCATATCCAACTTCAGGATATTAAGTACCATGTCCTTCCTTTACGTTCAGCTTATGCGGGGTACCCCTCTGCTAGTTTTGCTGACGGTCATATATTACGGTCTTCCCAGGATTGGTTTAAGGCTAGATCCATTCGTTGCGGGGGTTCTTGGTCTTTCAATGTGTGACGGAGCTTACATGGGAGAGATATTCCGATCGGGGATACAATCCATCCATAAGGGGCAGATCGAAGCGGCAAAAGCCCTTGGGGTTCCTTCAAGGAAGATAATGCAATACATTATACTTCCCCAAGCCATGAGGGTCATAATCCCTCCTATGACCAGCGAATCAGTTATTATTCTAAAAAATGCCTCCCTGTTATCTGTAATAGCTATATCAGAACTTATGCAGACAGGTTTGAATATCATCGCCTGGAAGGCAAACGTTTTTACGCCTCTTGTAGGCGTAACCGTTTTTTATCTCCTTATGACCCTCCCCCTGATATATCTTTCCGATAAACTTGAAAAAAAGATGGGAGCTCACAATAAGTGAAACTTGAAATTTTGGATTAGTCAGTTCAATGATGGAGAAAGAGTAAATTGAAGAACAAGAGATTATTTCAGGCAGAAAATCAGATTCAGGTTAATAAAGTCAACCTCTTAGCCAGGGGGGTGTAATCAATTGGAATATGTCGTCAGAGCAAAAAACGTGCACAAATCCTTTGGGAGTCTTCACGTTCTTCGGGGGATAGATTTGGATGTATCAAGAGGAGAGACAGTAGTAATAATGGGAAGGAGTGGTTCGGGTAAAAGCACTTTCCTGAGGTGTCTCAATTGGTTGGAAAAGCCTGATGATGGTGAGATTTTCATCGAAGATGAGAGAATGGGATTCAAGCTGGCCAGGAACAGGTTTTTGGAAGCAAAAGGGGATGAGATTAGCAAGCAAAGGGAAAAAGTTGGTATGGTTTTTCAATTGTTCAATCTTTTTCCGCATATGTCAGTTCTTGGAAATGTCACATTCGCCTTGAGGAAGGTGAAAAAGCTTGGCAAAGAGGAATCGGATGCTATTGCCTGGGATTATCTCGCAAAAGTAGGTTTAACAGAGAAGGCGGAGAGTTGGCCTTCAAAGCTTTCAGGGGGGCAGCAGCAGCGTGTAGCGATAGCCCGAGCGTTGGCCATGCAGCCGAAAGTCATGCTTTTTGATGAAGCCACTTCCGCTCTTGATCCTGAAACGGTTGGAGAAGTCCTTGAGGTTATGGAACATCTTTCTGAAGAGGGTATGACTATGATCGTTGTGACTCACGAATTGAGATTTGCCAGAGAAGCAGCTGATCGGATCGTTTTTTTCCACGAAGGGGTTATAGTAGAAGAAGGCCCCGTGCAACAGGTCTTTGAGAATCCAAAGAATCAGAAGCTTAAGGATTTTCTAGGAAGTGTCGAGAAGTAGAGTCCCGTGGATTGACTAGGATTAGTTAAACAACCGAATAAGTTACTACGGACTTTTTACTATCTTGGCATTGAAGTCAGGTTAATTTAAAAATAAAATGGGATGGCATTTCCGTGACGTGTCCAAAAGAGCTGGAAAAGACGGAACGTTCCCGGGATTGGGAAAATTTATTAGGGAGGGATCTCAATATGAAACAGGAGATACGTACTGACAAAGCACCTCTGCCCATAGGGCCCTATTCCCAGGGGCTTCTGGTTGGAAACCGGATCTACGTGGCGGGCCAGGGGCCGCTTGACCCGGAGACGGGGAAAACCCCGGAAACGGTAGAAGAACAGACCCACCAGGTCCTCAAGAACATAAAGAACATACTTGAGGCCGGGGGAGCGACCATGGACAATGTTGTGAAATCAACGGTCCATCTTGCGGACCTGAAGGATTTCAATGCTTTCAACGAAGTTTACAAGGAGTTTTTCAATCCGCCCTATCCTGTCAGGACAACAGTAGGCAGTTCCCTGCTAAACATCCTTGTGGAGATAGACGTTATCGCCGAGCTTTAGTGTCAAAATTCCAAGTTGGTGGATCAAAACACCCTCCGCGTCCGGTTGTTTTGGGGAGGGTGTTTTTAAGATCCAGTCGGGGCTTTCCCTGATCTTTCGTTCTTTCTGGAAACCGGGTGACTCGAGTTCACAGTCTATTTTTCACGGTCCTCCGATCTCCCAGGGAAATAACCGTGTGATAAAGCAGTTCGACTCCTTTCTGGATATCCTCGTAGTCCGTCCATTCCTCCGGGCAGTGACTGCGGCCCCCTTTGCTGGGGACAAAGACCATGGCCGTTGGAAAAACCGGGGCCATGATCATGGCGTCATGGCCGGCCCCGCTGCTGATGCTTCGCCAGGAAAAACCAAGAGCATCTGCGTGATCCTGAAGTATCCTGCGGATCTCTTCATCCATTTCCACAGGGTCTACCTGGAGAAGTTGTTCCAACGAGAAGGTTGTTCCATCGACCCTGGATGTTTTCTCGAGATTTTCAATTATCCGATTTTTGACCGCTGTTATTGAGGAAACATTCAGAGACCTGGTATCCACGGTGAATTCAACTTCGCCGGGGACGATGTTGGGTGCCCCTGGCCTGACGGTAAGGGTTCCTACTGTTGCGACCGTGCCGTTACCCTGTTCGATAGCAAGAAGAGGAATCTCCGAGATCACTGCCGCTGCGGTCTTAAGTGCGTCGCGCCTCATGTCCATGGGGGTCGTCCCGGCATGGTCGGGGCGCCCTTGAATGTTCACCCGCATGAGATCTGTCCCGACGATGCTGGAGACAATGCCAAGTTCGACGCCCTCCTTTTCCAGCACCGGACCCTGCTCAATATGAAGTTCAAGAAAGACGCGAATTTCCCCCGGTTTTCTTCGGGCTTCGACGATCCTTGAGGGGTCGAAACCGAAGGAGGACATGGCTTCCGCGATGCTGATGCCGTCCTCATCCTTGTGCCGTTCCAGCTCTTCCAGGGTCAGACCCAGGGCCATGGCCCGGCTGGCAAGGACCCCGGATTTGAACCGCCCGCCTTCCTCTTCGATCATCGCGATCATCTCGATGGGATGAGCGGTCCGGATATTGTTCTCTTCCAGGCAGCGGAGGATCTCCAGTGCGGCGATCACGCCGGCCTGGCCGTCGAAAATGCCCCCGTTCCTGACCGAGTCGAAATGTGAACCTATCATGATCGGGGGCAGTGAAGGGTCGGTGCCTTCCCTTCTCCCGATCAGGCTGGCGGCAGCATCTTCGAAAACCTCGACATTCAGCTGTCTCAGTTGTCCGGCCAGGTAATCCCGGGCTCCCCGGTCTTCGGGAGTAAGAGAAAAGCGGGTAAGCCCCTTCCCGGAAGTTGAATTAAAGCGGGCAAGATCTTCAAGGTTTTTCCTTATCCTGAAAAGTTTTGTCTTCACGGCGGATCTCCTCCCTTGCGATCGGGGTCCGAATTTTTCTTCTCAAAAAAGTTCTGGCCTTCGATCACGGATCGTTAGCCTCTGCTTCCCTCCCCTTTAGAGATCCCACAATACGAAATGACAGGCTTCTGCATTGATCCAGGAAAATGCCGTAAGGCCGACCGGCAAGAGAGAAGATCAGCGACATGAATACCGAGGATATCGCTATCTGCTTCCACGTGGCTCCGGCAAAGAGCAGCACTATCACGTAAAGGGGTACCTGGAAGATGACAAAGGCCAGTGTGTCGCCAAGGATCATCTTCAAAGGGCTGGATCTGTCTATACTGAGTAAGACAAAAAGCCTGTCACGGAACCATCCGTAGGGTCTTCCGGTGACCAGGTTGACAGGTATGGCCGCCAGTCTCGCCTGGATGGACTGGAAGACCGTAAGCCCGGCTATGAATATCTCAATGGTCATGCACAAGACGGTAGAGAATATCATCATGGCCGTAATGTCGGCCACAGCCAGGATCAATTTTTCTTGCCTGTTGCCTGTCCTTTCCGGGTTCCCTTCCAAGATCATTCCCCTGCCTGCCCCTTTAAAGGATGTTCATTTTACGGGCCATAGTCAGGGCTCTCTCCTCGAGATCGGGGCCCTCCAGTTCAGCTACCACATCCTTCAGCAAAAGGGGGATATCCAGTCCCTGGGGGCATTTACTGACGCATTTGCCGCATTCTACGCACTGGGAGGCATAGTTGGTCTCACCCTTGCGGGTGATGCCGCTCATCTTCACCACGTAGGAGGCCTTGGCTTCCTCGACATTGCCAAACAGGTGCATCTTGTTGAACACTTCAAACGCCCCGGGGATGTTGACTCCGGCCGGGCAGGGCATGCAGTAGCCGCAGCCGGAACAGTTGACCTTCATGATCTCCCTGTACTTGTCCGCTGCGCGTTCCACAAGGGCTTTCTCATCCGCCGTCAGGGAGTTGGGAAGAGCCTCGCCGGCAATCCTGAGGTTCTCCTCGATGTGGGACTCCTCGTTCATGCCCGACAGGAGCAATACGACCTCGGGATGATCCCAGACCCAGCGAAGGGCCCATTCCACTGGGGTTCTCTTGACCGGGGCTTCTTCCCATATGGCCGCCACGGGCGGAGGAGCTTCGGGAAGGCCCAGGTTTCCTCCGCGTAGGGGCTCCATGACGAATACTCCCAGTCCCTTCGAGGCTGCGTACTTCATTCCCATAGTTCCGGCCTGGTTCTCCTCGTCCAGGTAGTTGTACTGGATCAGGCAGAATTCCCAACCATAGGAATCCACGATGGGAGCGAAATCCGCCGGAAGCCCGTGAAAGGAAAACCCGGCATTCACTATCTTGCCGTCGGACTTGGCGGCATCAAGGAAATCCCTGGCTCCCAGTGCATCAACACAATCCCATAGGGGGCCGGTAAGGGTGTGCATCAGGTAATAATCTATGTGGTCCGTCTGGAGTTTTTCCAATTGGGTGTTGAGGAACCTGTCCATGTCCTGGCGGGACTTCATCAGGTAGGAGGGGAGTTTGGTAGCCAGTTTAACCCTTTCCCTGTACCCGTCCTTCAATGCCCTTCCGAGAAAGTTCTCACTCTCACCCCCGTGGTAGGTCCAGGCCGTGTCGATATAATTGACGCCACTGTCGATTGCGAAGCGGATCTGTGCGGCGGCCCGATCCTCGTCTATGCGGCCGTCTTTAACCGGAAGCCTCATGCACCCGAACCCCAGAATAGACAACTCGTCGCCGTTCCCTGGGACTTTTCGATAAAGCATTTCAGGGTCACCTCCTCATGAGGAATTCTTCTCTCGGCAAATTTCTTTTGATCCTCCTACCCCCTGGGGTCTTTTTTACAGTGATTCTTCAGGTTGCCTACACCTTCAATTTCAACTTCCACCACGTCGCCGGCTTTCAGGGGGCCTATGCCCGCCGGGGTCCCGGTTGCTATAACGTCGCCGGGCATGAGGGTAGCGAACCGGCTGATATAGGAAATGATGCGGGGTATGGGGAAGCCCATCATGTCGGTGTTCGAGGACTGTACGACCTTCCCGTTGAGCCTGGTCTCTATTTTCCTTCCCTTTGTCTCTTTATCGGTCACGATCCAGGGTCCTATGGGGCAGAAGGTGTCGAAGCTTTTTGAGCGGGTCAGGTGGGCGTCTTTCTTCTGCAGGTCCCTGGCTGTGACATCGTTCAGGCAGGTCAGGCCGAAGATGTAGTTGTGCGCCCTTTCTTCCGGGACGTTCCTGCACTTCTTGCCTATTACAACAGCCAGTTCCCCCTCGTAGTCGACCCTTCCGGGCCAGTCGGGGATCAGGATCGTGCCTTCGTGTTCAACCAGCGAGTTGGTCCCCTTGAGAAAGATGTGGGGTTCCTCGGGAAGTTCGCAGCCGGATTCTTTAGCGTGATCGGCGTAGTTGAGGCCAACACAGAATATGTTTGCGGGCTCCGTCGGTGGAAGAAGGAACACTTCACTTAGCAAGGGGTACTCCCCGGAAAGCTCCCTTGTTTCCCAGGGAGCCCCCATCAAGGGGGATATAACCTCACCCTCAAGAATGCCCCACCAAGTGTTTTCTGACTTCTGGAACCTGACGTACTTCACGGGCTTTCCCTCCAATTCTCCAGTTATAAGAACTCTTGACAGGACTTTCCCAATAGCCTGATACGGTCCATCGTCTCTCTCCTGCAGCTTCCCGGATCCCGCAGGTACTCCTCCAGTATAGACAATAGACCGGGAAAGTGGCGACGATATGTGGTCCTGAGGCGTCTGGCCACGGCGGGGTAGGGGTTGAGGGGGTCGAAATCCACCTGTTTTATGCCCTTCTTTCGCAGTGTCCCGAGGAGGGCAGAGAGCGAATCATCAGTGTCTGTCAATCCCGGCAACAAGGGTGCGACAAAGGCCCAGACACGTATCCCCTCTTTCATGAGTTCTTCTGCAGCCTCGAGGCGTGCCAGGGGCGGAGAGGCTCCCGGTTCCAGGATGCTTGCGGACCTTTCGTCCAGGGTAGTTATGGTAAAACCCACCTCACATCCCTTCAGCCTCTTCAGGACTGGAATATCGCGGCGGACCAGGGTTGACTTGGTCAGTACATGGATCTCCATACCCGGGTGGTCTGCAAGAATCTCAAGGCTCGAACGGGTAAGGCGGTATTTGCTTTCAGAAGGCTGATAGGCATCGGTCACTGTTCCAACAAGTACCTTTCCCCTGGGGGCTGTTCTCGAACGGGCAAGTTGCCTTTGAAGGACCGCGGGCAGGTTGACCTTTACGTCCAGAAATTTTCCCCACTCCTCCTCGTGGCCAGTGAAGCGGCACATGAACGAGGCGTAACAGTAAACGCAGCCGTGGGTACAACCTCTGTAGGGGTTCATACAGTATTCGAAACCGGGGATCTTCGTCCTGTTCAGGGCCGACCTGCAGTGGATCTCCCGGACTGTCACGCCGGGGACACTTTTCACAAGGTCTTTCCCCGCTGTGTGATCATTATCGAAGAGGGTACCCTGTCCCACTAATGCTGTGCCTGTTCTTCTGACTCGACCGTTCTTCATTTCCTGTTCTCCTCACCCGTTTTTTTCCGTTCTATCCTGTCGTCAGTAACGCTATTCCAGCCAGAATGATCACCGATCCTGTCATCCTGCGTTTCCTGTCCCCCTCCCCTAGGACTCTTGTCCCAAGGAATGTTCCAATCACGATACTTACCTCTCTGGCCGGTGCGATAAGGCTCAGGGGGGTGATGGAAAGAGCGTACAGCACAGCCAGGTAGGCAGAGGCAGCCAGGAAGGCTATGGCAAAGGCCGGTCTTCTGTTTCGTCTCCATTGGGACAAGATCCCTTCACTCTCTTGGAGGGCAAGAGGGGTCAGGAACAGGATCTGGATCACGATGACAGCGAAGAAAAAGAGCATTGGCGGGAAACTTCTTACCCCAACCGCCATCCTGTCCACCATGGAATATCCTGCAATGCATGCTCCCGTCGCAATGCCAAGTAGTGGCGCTGTTCTTGAGCGGAATTCCTTAAGGCGGAGATACCCTCCAGCGATCCAGAGGATGCCTGTTACGACAAGGCCCGTTCCTGCCAGGTTCAGAGGGGTCGGTCTCTCACCCAGAACGACGATTGCCAGGAGAGTGGCAACCAGGGGCCCGGTTCCCCTTGCAAGGGGGTAGACCACTGACATGTCTCCTGTTTTGTATCCTCTCTGGAGAAGGAGAAAATAGCCGGTCTCGAAGACAGCGCTCACCGCTGCCAGGATAAGCAGTTCCGTTCCCAAGAAATACCCCTTCCACAATGAGGCGGAGAGTGCGAAGGGGAACAGCAGCAGAGCGGAGAAAAGCGAGAAGAGCCATGTGAAGGCTGCGCCGCCGGCGACCCGCTTTGCGACCAGGTTCCATCCCGCATGCAGAAATGCCGCCGTTACAAGCAGGAACAGCGAGAAAAGGGTCATGTACACCTCAGGTTTTGGGTCGTTATTCGTGAATCGTAACTCGTGACGCGTAACTCGTAATTCGTGACTCGTAACGCGGAAAGCATTAGTGCAAAAGTTGTGGCGTGACTGGCCAGTTACGTTTTTTCTAATATTTCTAATGACGGATGAGTCCGGAACATCTGCATAGGCTGCTTAATATCTGGCAATAGGTCAAAATCATTATGTATATAACCTATTTTCAGACCTTTGGGTCTCGGAAAAGGTAATCGTAAACCTTGTCTTGTTTTGGCCTTACCAGTTACGAGTCACGAATCACGAGTCACGGGGCATCTACTCCACTCCTGCCTCGACCACCGTCAGTGTCGATCTTGAACCGTCCAGTACGGCCCGGGCCCCCAGGGGCAGGGTAGCCTTCTTTTCGTCGTGGCCGAAGCAGCCGTTTATCAGGGTCGGCTTTCCTACTGGTGCAACGACCGCCTCGAATACTTCCGGAAGAGTGAAGGAGTCTTTAGGCTTCCTCGGTTGAATATGGGTGAACTGTCCCAGAACTATCCCAGCCGCAGCGTCCAGCTTTCCGGCAAGCCTCAACTGCATCAGCATTCTGTCGAGCCGGTAGACCGGCTCGTTAGTGTCCTCCAGGACAAGAACCTTCCCCCTGGTGTCGATCTCCCAGGGTGTTCCCAGCAGGGCGCAGACAAGGGCAAGGTTCCCCCCGGCCAGTTCGCCCTCGGCTGTTCCGGGGACGAGGGTTTCCATGGGGGGTGCTCCTTCGCAGGGGGTTATTTCGCCCATTGGCTCGGTATCTGTTATCGCCCTGAGGAGGCTTTCACGGACGTACCCCGGGAAAGAGACGTGGATGAATTCGCTGGCAGGCATTGGGCCATGAAAGGTTATGAACCCCCTGGGTCTGTTGAACATCGTGTGCAGGATGGTTATGTCGCTGTAACCGAGAAAGACCTTGGGATTCTTGTAGACCGTCTCGATGTCTATGCGCTGCGGAAGCCTTGTTGCGCCGTCGCCTCCTCGGACACAGAATATGCCCCTGACATCCGGGTCCAGGAACACCCTGTTGATGTCATCGGCCCTTACAAAGTCCGACCCCGCATGGTAGCCCTCAGATTCGTAGCAGCTGCGGGTCAGCTTGACCCGGAAACCCATATCCTCGGTGACCTTGACCGCCTTTTCAATGGATTCCATCGTCGACTGGCTGGAGGGGGAGACGAAGGCTACGGTATCCCCTTCCCTCAGGGCTGGCACTTTCCGCATCTTGGCCACTCCTTTCGATAACCCGTTTAAAAACCCCCGCTGACGGATTTGATCAGCATGGTCGCAAAGGACCCCGCGGGGAGGCTAAACTCCAGCATTATCATACTCTTTCCGGGGAAAAGACGGTCCTCCCCCTCTTCCCATTTCAGATCCTCCGGAATGGTAATGGCCCGCCTGCCGAAGGAGGAGAAATAGGCCTGGGGTATCTCGGACAGGCGGAATTTCGAGAGCCTCACTCCGCGGTTGTAAAGGACCCGGGAGAGGGTCTTGCCAAGGTCTTCTGCCATTTCCGGCATCCCGGCTGCAGCCGTCGGGATCTCAAGCTCAGCGAGCTGTTCGATCTTTCCCTGCGGGAGGCGGCGGAACTGGACAAGGTCCAGTGGGTGGAACTTTACGTCGAAAAGGCTGTCCGCTGTCTTCCTAATGATCTCCGCGAGGACAAGGTTCCAAAGGAAGCTCTGGTAAGAAGAGAGATACTGCCCCATCTCCTCCCGCGGGATCTTTCTAAGGGCCTCCAGTTCCCCCTTGCCCTTTTTCATGACATCGAGCATTTCCTTAAGGTTGGTCTCTGGACAGAGCTGGGCAAGCTCTTCCCATTTGCCCCATTTCCGGTCTATCTCCCGTTTGCGTTTTCTGGTTTTTGCAGGTGCCTCGGGGTGGCAGGAGGTGAAGATGTTTTTCAGGGCTTCTCCAAAACGTCGCTTGACTATCAACTCTCCGATGAAGGGACCTCCCCCGGCAATATCCCCGAAGCGCTGATCGTCGAAATAGTTCGCGAAACCGGACCGCTTAACCTCGCCCAAACGCATGAGGGTCCCTTCCGCCTCCCGGGGATCCATGTCTCTCAGTACTATCCTGAACCGGTTTCCCGAAAGGCTGCCAGGGCCGAGACGGTTAACGGCGAACCCTGCGAACTCCGCCGAAACGTTTCCGCTTTTGAACGTCATGTCCCTGTCTGACGATGTGGAAAAGTACTGGACCGTCAGCGCTGCCTTGTCCTTTCTGCCGCACCAGTTCAGGTCCCTGAGAGCGACCCCCTTGGAGTCCGAGATTCGGGTCAGGGCATCAACGGTGTTCCAGTTCCTCTTTTTAAGCCGGTAAACACGGTGGGCTGCCCCTGTTTCGAGCAACGGGACCGAAAGTATCTCCTCTACCTGGAAATCTTCGGGGTTCACTTTTATTCTCAATATGGGCCTCCTGTTGCGGAATATCATCTCCGCTTCAACAAGGATAAATGATAGGAGCGCCGATATCATCAAGGGGGATTACAATTGAGTGGATCGGAAGGGAGGAGTTAAACATGATCTTTGATCCCGGTCTCGTGCATGTCTATACGGGGAACGGCAAGGGCAAGACCACGGCAGCTCTCGGGCTTGCCTTAAGGGTCTGCGGCCACGGCGGGAAAGTCGCCTTTATCCAGTTCATGAAGGGCTGGGATTTTTACGGCGAGATAGCCGGGCTTTCGTTCCTCCCCGGTGTGCGCCATGAACGAACGGGGACCCCGGATTACGTCTACAGGGGGAAAGAGAAGGAAGTGGACCGCAGGGAGGCGGAGAGGGGGCTCTCTCTCGCCCGGGAGTGTGTCTTTTCAGGTTATTACGACCTGGTCGTACTTGATGAGATCAATGTCGCAGCCGACTACGGTCTTGTTGATCCCCGGGAGGTTTTGAGAGCCGTTAGCGATCGACCACGGCACGTGGAGGTGGTTCTGACCGGAAGGGCTGCTCCGAAGGTTTTTGTTGAGATAGCCGACCTTGTAACCGAGATGAAGGAGGTTAGACACCCCTACATGAAAGGGGCTGGATCCAGAAAAGGTGCCGATTTTTAGCCTTGTGATGGAGGGGTGATGAACAGCAACTTTCACAAGTGTTCCGTTACTATGTTCCTGTTTTGCGAAAACACTCTACCCAAAAGATTTTATATTTGCTAGAATTGCTCAACGGCTGTGATCTGGTATTGATAATCAAAATCAAAGGCCGAAAAATGCATGAGGAGGTAGAGTGAATTGTCGAAGGGGAAACAGAATTTATTGTCGTTCGGCGCCATTGCAGTTATTTCGGCTGCCCTTTTCTCGGGGCATTTCGGGGTGGGGGACGTCATATTTCCGCCTATCCTCGGGAAAGGAGCGGGTTCCTCCTGGTTCATGGCGGCAATGGGCTACGGCATCATCAACAGCCTTGGTGTGCTTGTGGCCTACCTTGCGGTATCGAGGCAGCAGAAGACCCTTCTAGAGATGAGTTCCCGTACCCTTGGGCGAGCATTTGGCGTGGTTTTCACCACCATATGCATGCTCATAATAGGACCGGTCTTTATACTTCCCCGCGTTTCCTCTGCAACCCATGAAATGGCGGTCGCTCTTTTCTTCCCCAACTTCCCCCTGTTCGCGACCCTGGCCATTTTCTTTGCGCTCAACTACTGGGTGGCATACAACAGGGACCAGGTCATCGATCGGCTTGGCAAGGTCCTATCCCCGGCTCTTATTATTTTCATGGCCGTACTGATAATCAAGGGTGTCGTTGCACCCATCGCGGCCGTCCCGGCTACGGGGTCGGAGAACCCCCTGGCCGACGGAGTGCTTAACGGGTACAACACAATGAACGCCCTCGGCGCAGCACTTTTCGGCGGCTGGATACTGAAGGAACTGGCTTTGAGGGGAGTGGACGACAAGGATGCCCAGTCAAAAAACCTTGCCTACATAGGCCCCATTGTCGCCCTCGGGCTTCTGGTCACTTCAACGGGAATCACCTACCTGGGAGCTACAGCCAGCACCGTCTTTCCCGATGCCGGTATCGGTGTCTATACCGTCATGATCGCTGAAGGCCTTCTCGGGACTGTCGGCAAGGCGATCTTTGCCCTTCTTCTTGCCTTCGCCTGCTTTACCACCTCGGTTGGGCTTACCTCGACCGCGGGTGACGTTTTCCAGGAAATGAGCGGCGGCAAACTGCAGTACAAGACCATAGTCGCTGCTTCCAGCCTTGTCGGCTTCGGAATCGGTATGGTGGGCCTCGGAAAGATAGTTGGCTACACAGTACCCTGGCTTATGCTCGTTTATCCGGCTATCATAGTGTTGCTGGTGGGCAATCTCTTCGACTTCGGCAAGTTCAAGCCTGCCCTCCAGGCCGGCATGGTGACCGCCATTGTCCTGAGCATCGGGGATTTCCTCAGCGGGATGGGCATGGAGGGAAATTTCTTCAGCACAATGACCGCGAAACTTCCCCTGGGAGGCCAGGGGCTTGGATGGCTTATCCCGGCCGTTGTCGCCGCTGTGGTGGCGCTGGCCGTATCGAGTATGTCAAAGAAGAAATAATCGCGGGGAGGATTGATAATTTTGCAGTTCAAAGATGAAGTTGAGTCCGCGAGGATCGTGGCGGTTCTCGACGACTATGCGGGGTACGAGACCTCCTTTCTTGCCCAGCACGGAATAGCGCTGCTTCTGGAAGCCTGTTCCGGCGGGGTCTGCAGAAGGATACTCATGGATGCGGGGCAGTCGGCTCTGCCGATACTCCACAACATGAAACTCATGGACATCGACCCGGCATCTATCGACGCCGTAGTTGTCTCACACTGCCACTACGACCACACCGAGGGCCTGGTCGACACTTTGAGGGCCATCGGCAAAAAGCACCTTCCCGTTATTGCTCACCCGGGGATGTTCCGGCCGAACTATATTTTCAACCCCTTCATCCGTAATATCGGTGTGATGAAGGAGAACGGCCCCGAAGCGATCGAAGAAGCCGGCGGGATGATGGTGATGGTCTACGAACCCTTCGAGGTAATGCCTGGTGTGATAGCCACAGGAGTGGTCCCCCGTAAGAGGGATTTCGAAAAACAGGGGATCGGTACCTATAACATCGAGGGTGGCAAGGTTGTGCCGGACCAGATCATCGATGATCTTTCCCTTGCGGTAAAAGTAAAGGGGAAAGGTCTTGCCGTTATCTCGGGTTGCAGCCACGCCGGGATAGTCAACATCATAGACTGGTCTAAGGAGATCGCGGCAGAGCCGAGAGTCGAAGTTGTCATCGGAGGCTTCCATCTCATAGAGGCCTCACAGGAACGGATAGAAAAGACCGCCCAGGCCCTGAAGCAGCTCAGCGTGGGGAAGGTCATCACCGGCCACTGCACCGGGCTTCCCGCCCTTTGCGAATTTTCAAAAGTTCTGGGTGACCGGTTCGAACATCTGCACGTGGGGACCACGGTCCAGATATAGGTTTCAGACGATATTCTCAAGGCGGCGCCCCGGAAGGGTGCCGCCTTTTTACAGGAGGCGAAGGGGTTGAAGAAGTCAGTCCTGTTTTCCCTGGCTATTTTGATCACCCTGTCCGTGGCTTTTGTCTGCGGGGCAGAGGAAGCCCATACTCCCCCCGTCGGGAGCGCCGAGAGAAAGGCGATCATGAACACTATGAGGACCGACATTCTGGAAAAAGCCGGTCTGGAGGTCGTCTTCGTCGTGAAATGGCTCAAGGTGCAGGGTGGCTGGGCCTGGGCCGAGACTCATCCCCAGTCCCGCGACGGACTTAACCGCTATGAACCCTACCTTGCCCTGCTGGAAAAGAGGGAAGGGGTCTGGGCCATCGTCGAAGTTCCACCCCTCGAAGAGGATTCTCCCCCCGTGGATGATCTGTATTTTGAAGGCCTGCTCGAGAGGTTTCCCGCTATTCCCCGGGATATTTTTCCCTGGGGCAGGTGAAGGATCTGATTACCCCTTGAAACCCTCACCCGCTGTCCTTCCCGAAGGGCCAGGCTTGCGTCGCGGGCAACGATTTCCCCTCTTCGAGCCCTTCGAGGATCTCCACCATGCGGCGGTCTGTAATGCCTGTTGTGACCAGGGTTTCTTGAATCTTTCCATCCTCGACACGGAAGACCTTTCTCACGCCGTCACCTGAGCGGATCGATTCTACAGGTAGCAAAAGAGAGTCGGACCTGCGGTATGTTTCGATGACTATCCTTATCTCGTAACCCGGTTTCAGATCCTCCGCCACCGGCAAGGTTACAATGACCGGGACTTGCCTTTGGGCCACACCCAGGAGGTTGAGGAGGGTGCTCTTTCCCAGACCCGCTGAGGCCAAGGATGACTAGCAGTTCTCCTTCGGGGATATCCAGGGAGGACTCCCTGAGGGCCTCAACCTTGATCTCCCCCATATCGTAGGTCTTGAAAACCTTGTCGAGCCTCCATACCGGTTCCTTTTCCTTCATAATAAATACCCCCGGATGGAGTGAAGTATACATACTGTACTCTCAGAGGGTCAAAACATGGCGGCTGTTTTACTGTAAAATCGACGGATGATACCGGAAAAAAGCTTTTATGACGGAATGGAAAGGAACAGCGGCATCCTTCTTCATATATCATCCCTCCCTTCAAGATGGGGAACAGGGGACATGGGGCGGGGTGCCGACCTCTTTGCCGAATTCCTGGCTTCAGCGGGCCAGGGCCTCTGGCAGATCCTTCCTCTTTCTCCCACAGATCCGGGGCAGGGGAATTCTCCCTACAGCGGTCTTTCTGCCTTTGCCGGCAATCCGCTTTTCATCAGCCCGGAAATTCTCGTTGAGGACGGACTTCTTGAACATTCAGACCTCGACAGTTATGAGCCTTTGTCCCTTGAAAGATGCGATCATGCCGGTTCGGCGCGGATAAAGGAGAGACTGTTCCAGATGGCTTTCAACAGGTTCTCTTCCTCCCCTGACAGTGAGTTCTCCCTGTTTTGTCGGAGAAACAGGGAATGGATAGAAGATTTCGCCCTTTTCGTGTCCCTGAAGGGACACCTTGGCGGATCGCCCTGGTACGAATGGCCCCTGTCCCTGAGGGACAGGGATGAAGAAACCCTGAAAAAGGCCAGGGAGGATCTGGTTTATGAGATAGATCATGCCCGTTTCCTTCAGTATGTTTTTGAAAAGCAGTGGAAACGGCTCAGAGGGCTCTGCAGGGAGAAAGGTATCGCTCTTATCGGGGACGTGCCGGTCTACGTGAGCCACGACAGCGCTGATGTCTGGGCGCACCGCAGTTTGTTCGATCTTGACGACTCCGGCAGGGCGAAAAGGGTGGCAGGGGTCCCGCCGGACTATTTCTCGAAAAGGGGGCAAAGGTGGGGCAACCCGGTCTATAGATGGGATTTGCTTGAGAAAGAGGGATTCCGATGGTGGATCCAAAGGCTCTCCCATGCCCTTTCCCTCTTTGACATGGTCCGGATAGATCATTTCCGGGGCCTTGTAAAGTTCTGGTCGATCCCTGCCTCCGAGAGATCGGCCGTGAAAGGGAAGTGGGTCGAAGCGTCGCCGGACGCGTTCTTTCTCAAGGTGAAGGAAAAATTCCCCAGCATGCCCTTTATTGCCGAGGACCTGGGGTACATAACACCTGATGTGAAGGAGTATATCCACCAACTTGACATTCCCCGGACACTGGTCCTGCAGTTCGCTTTCGGCGAGGGATTTGAAGGGAACCCTTACGCGCCTGCCAATCACGTAGAAAACGCCTGTGTATATACTGGAACCCACGACAACAACACCTCAAGAGGCTGGTTCGAGTCCGAGGCTGGACCCGAAGCCCGAAAGCAGTTGTCATCCATTGCTGGAAGGCCCGTGACAAGCGATAACGTTTCCATGGAGATGATACGTGTCGCCATGGCTTCCAGGGCAAGATTTGCCGTTTTCCCTATGCAGGATGTGCTGGGCCTGGGGAGCGAGGCCAGACTCAATACTCCCGGCAGAAGATCAGGGAACTGGCTATGGAGGGTCGAGGAAGAGCAGATGTCTAATGCCTCAATAGGGGAACTGGCCGAAATGTCGGTCAGGTACGGAAGATACTCCTCATTTGGGCAAAGCAGGATCACGTGAGATAATTTAATTCACCGAGCGTAATAGAATATACGGGGAGGTAACCAGGCAATGCCGAAAATGATCTATGGTAATGACATAGGACATTCACTGCGTTTCATGATGGAACAGGACCCGGCTTTCAGGACAGTAGCCTATTTTTCAATGGAGATAGGCTTGAAAAGCAGCATTCCCACCTACTCGGGGGGGCTGGGAGTCCTTGCCGGGGACATACTGAAGAGCGCTGCTGATCTGGGGGTTCCCATTGTCGGAGTAACTCTCCTTTACCGCAAGGGATACTTCAGGCAGTCCTTCGAAGAGTGTCTTCAGAAGGCCCTCCCGGTGGAGTGGGAACCGGAAAAGGAACTGACCCTCCTCCCCAACGAAGTAACCGTAATGATAGAGGACCGAATAGTGAAGGTCAGGGCATGGTGCCTGGAACTGCAGGGCAGAACGGGATTCACCGTCCCCATTTACTTCCTGGATACCGATGTCGATGGCAACACTTCCGCCGACAGGGAACTCACATGGTATCTCTATGGGGGTGACGAACGATACAGGCTATGCCAGGAGATCATCCTGGGTTCCGGGGGGCTACGCGTGCTCAGGGATATGGGCTATGCCAATATCGACGACTACCATTTGAACGAGGGGCATGCGGCCTTTATAGCCCTGGAACTGATAAGGGAAATGGGCTACGAGAGTTACGACAGGGTAAGGGAAAAGGGGGTCTTCACAACCCATACCCCTGTCTCGGCGGGGCATGACCACTTCACCTGGGATCTGATAAACCGTGTGATGGACTCATCAATGGCCAGACGCCTCCGGAGAATGATGCCCACCGAAGATGTTTCCATGACGGAGATCGCACTCCGTTACAGCCGTTATATAAACGGTGTCTCACAAAAGCACACCCAGGTCAGCCGGGCCATGTACGGCAGGGATGATGTAGACTGCATAACCAACGGTATCCATACCCTCACATGGGTCAGTCCGGAAATGGAGAAATTGTTCACAAAGCATATCCCCGGCTGGGATAACGCTCCTGAGCGCCTGGTCAAGGCCGTACAGATACCTGTGGATGAGATCCGAGCCGCCCACGCTCCTGCAAAGAAGAGACTTCTTGACTATGTTGAGGAGAAGACGGGCAAAGAACTGGACCCCGAAAGGCTTACCATAGGTTTTGCCAGGAGGGTCGCCCAGTACAAGAGGGCGGACCTGATCCTGCGTGATACCGCTCGACTGGTCAAAGCCGCGGGGGGGAAAGCCCAGTTCATCTTTTCCGGAAAGGCGCACCCCAACGACGGTCCGGCCCGGGAGATACTGAAAAAACTTCTCTGTGAAGCCCAGAACATGGTAGGTACGGATATCACGGTGGTCTTTCTCGAAGATTACGACATGGACAAGGCAGCGCTTCTTGTCCAGGGTGTGGATCTCTGGCTCAACAATCCCATCCGCCCCAGAGAGGCCTCCGGCACCAGCGGCATGAAGTGTGCCCTCAACGGCATACCCAATTTCTCGGTTCTTGACGGCTGGTGGATCGAGGGGTGGGTCGAGGGAGTGACGGGTTGGAGCATTGGGCCGTCCCCCACCGAGACCATAAACGATCAGTACGATGATGAGGTGGACCTTGATGACCTCCTGGACAAACTGGAAAAGGTGATAATCCCAACCTTCTACGACAAACCCGAGGAGTGGGGCAAGGTCATGAGAGGAGCCATAGCCCTCAATGCAAGCTACTTCAATACCCACAGGGTCGTCCGGGAGTACTGCGAAAGGGCCTATGGAATACAGATGAGAGGGCTATAGAAGTTTGAAGGGTGAAGTCTGTCCCCTTTCACTTCACCCTTCAAACCCCTTCAAACTTCAAACTTTTCTTTCACAGACCTTTCCACCGATCATCCAGTTCTCAGCGGGAGATTCCTCGATCTTGACGGTGACGGCCTCAACGGAACAGCCCACCTTCTCGACCACCACTTCGGTGATGGCTCTGGCCAATTCCTCCTTGAACTCCCTGCTCCTTCCCGACCACAGATCCACTCTGACTATAGGCATTGTTCGACCTCCTTCCTCTTGCGGCTTGAAAGGGCATGATCACTTCCATGCTCCCCTTAATCTGAAATGTGTGTTGAATTATAACAATTAAACTATTAGTATAGTATCTGAAAAAAGGTGCCACCCGCAAGAAAGGAAGGCAATAAATATGACAAGACCCGGTAAAGCACAAATGGAGAACCTGTTCTGGTGACAAACAATAATCAGTTACTGCAGGATCTGGCCTCCAAATGGATCCTCCTGAACCAGGAAGTTATGTCCCTTCATGACAGGGGGCTATACGACCGGGCTGCCAAAACAGCTCAAAAGGCTCTTGACCAGGCTGAAAAGTTCGATGATCCAGAGCATCCATACCTCGCGGCCAGTCTTAACAATCTGGCCGGGATCTACGATGCCCAGGGGCGCTATTCCGAAGCTGAGCCCCTTTACAGGCGTGCCCTGGAGATCCGGGAACGACTCAAGGGGGCAGGGCATTCGGACGTGGCAGCAAGTCTTAATAACCTTGCCGAACTTTACCGGGCCCAGGGCCGCTACGAAGAAGCGGAGCCCCTTTACCGCAGATCGCTCAGGATCCTGGAGAACACCATGGGAGCCGAGCATCCTGATGTTGCCACATGTATGAACAACCTGGCAGGATTGTGCGATGCCCAGGGCCGTTACGGCGAGGCTGAAAAACTTTTCAGGCGCGCCTTCGAGATCCGGGAAAAATCCCTCGGCAAGGGACACCCCGATGTTGCGGTTACTCTTAACAATATCGCCGCACTCTATGAGAGCCAGGGATGGTACCCTGAGGCCAGGCCGCTTTACAGGCGGGCCCTTTCGATCCTGGAAAAGGCCCTTGGGCCCGACCATCCCGACGTGGCCACGTGCCTGAACAACCTCGCGGGGTTCTACCGTGCACAGGGCAAGCACGAAAAAGCCGAGAGGCTTTACAGGCGATCCCTTGATATCCGGAAGAATTCCCTGGGGCCCGAACATCCCCATGTTGCGGCAAGCCTCAACAATATAGCGGAACTCAACTCCGCCCAGGGCCGGTTTTCCCAGGCCGAGGCACACTTCCTTCGCTCCCTGGAGATACTGGAAAAAACCCTGGGCCCCGGTCATCCCGATGTGGCAACGGGCCTCAACAACCTGTCCGGTCTTTACGTCAGCCAGGGGAAGTATGACAAGGCTGTCAAACTCTGCAGGCGTGCCCTTGCAATACGCAAAAAAGCCCTTGGTCCATGGCATTCCCACGTTGCCGTAAGTCTTAACAACCTTGCCGGCATTTACGAATCCATGGGGAAACTCATCCAGGCAGAATCTGTCTATGCACGATCCCTCTCCATATTTGAGAAGACCCTGGGCCCCGCTCACCCTGACGTGGCAGTATGCCTGGATAACCTGGCCGACCTATACAAAAGAATGGGCCGCCAGGAGGAAGCCGGAGAGGCCGAGAAAAGAGCCGCGAGGATCAGGGCGGTAAAGGAATAGCAATCAAGTTATTGACAAGGCAAATGAAGTGCAACTGGAGGTAATCATGGGATACGAACTCAGTTATGATGCCGAGAAAAAGATAATAAGGGGCCGTGTCCTGGGAGAGCTTAATCCCTCGTTGGTAAAAAACATGGCTGTGGATCTTGAAAAACTGGGAAGAAAGCATAAATGCCCAAGACTCCTGAACGACCTGAGGGAAGCGGTTATCAGCAAGTCATTACTGGATATCTATAGCATGCCAAGAGTAGTTGAAGAGGCAGGAATGCAGAAATCATTCAGGAGGGCCATTGACGTTAACCCTCCTGTGAATGATTACAGGTTCCTTGAGACTGTCTCGGTCAACGAAGGACAGGAAGTCAGAGTTTTCAGCGATCCTGAGGAAGCGCTTAGATGGCTGGTAGCCGAAAATGATTGAAATTTGGAACGCGAATTGAGCTCTTGGTGTTATGCTGCTATGCTATACTGGCAGCATGAATAAATAAACAAGCAGTGTATTTACAGCAAGAGAAGGGGGTTTTGTTATGGGCGGTGTTTACAAGGTGATCGAGCTGGTTGGATGCAGCGACACCTCCTGGGAGGATGCGGCTCGCTGTGCCCTGGAAACGGCGTCAAAAAGCCTGAGGGATCTTCGTGTAGCCGAGGTGGTATTGCAGGACGTCACCATGAAGGATAACAAGATCGACCAGTACCGGGTCAAGATGAAAGTATCCTTCAAGTACCACTGCGAAGAAGATTAGAAGTTTTTAGCAACAGAACGGGGCGGCCGAAGCCGCCCCGTTCTGCTTTCCATGCAACCTGACAGGATCTGATCTTTTTATAAAAACTCCCACCATGCCCGGGCGCAGCTTTCCTGTTCCCCAGGGGCCAAGATCCGGGTTCTTAAAGAACCAGGCAGGGATCCCTTGTCGCTTCGTCTCCCGGAATAACAAACCTTGCTTTTCGTATTTCAGGTTCCTGCCTTTCCTGTCACCTGATTTAGAGCCCCGTAGGCCGAAGGCCGGAGGTCCCTCGTTGGATCACCCCTCTCGTTAAACCTCGTCGGGACTATGTCGGGACCAGGTCCTTCAGCTTGCCTGGAGGGCAAGACTCACGGGTTTCTTGGTTTCCCTGCAGCCTGATGCCTGCCTCCTGCCGCCTGGGTTTCCAGCCCTTCCCTCTCACATCTCACGTTTAACGTCTCACTGAGTTTTTGCCCTGCCGGACGCCTGCCGCCTTGCATTACCTCTCCCCCATCCACTCATATAACGCCTCCGCCACGGCGATCCTCTTCTCGGAGAAGTCATGAGAGCAGGAGAGAGACACCACGGTCTTTTCCCCTCCGGCTTTCGCAAGCGCCCCGGCCACGGGTACCTGGTGGATCTTCGGGTGTGCACAGGCATCCTGTGATGCAATGACCAGCAGCATCTTCTTGTCGGCATAGGCCCTGGGATCACCGAACAGGTCCCAACTGATGCGGTTTTCCATAATATCGGCCATGAGTGACTCGGCGGTGGCGCCGTTCAGGGGCTTCAGGCCTCCCTCGAAGAGGTCCAGGGTCTCCCTGTGGGCTTCTTCGTCCCCGGAGTGGATTCGCTCGGCCTGAATGCCGAGGTTGTACGGGGCAAGGGGAGCAAAGCCACGGAAATCCATTCCGTCCCTTGCTGCCAGCAGGGTAAGGAATCCTCCCACGCTGTGCCCGGCCAGGTAAATATTGTCCCTGTCGATCCTGTGTTCCCTGGCGAAGGAATCGTCATCAATTGTCTGTCGGACAGCATGGAGGTCCCTGTAGTTCTGGCTGAATGAATAGTTCCCACTGCTGCCCCATGATCCGGAATAATGGAAGATCATCACGTTATAACCGCCGCGCCTCAGCATCTGGGCGAGATCGAGGTTTTTCTCGTTGCCGGGGAAGCCGTGCAAAAGCAGAAGCGTCTTGTGAGGCCCCTCGCCGTCTGCCAGGTAGACCAGACCCAGGAGTCGATCCTCGATAAAGAGGTCGTGCATTTCTGGAGGGAATTTCTCATCCACTATTACGGGATCTTTGTTTATGTCCCTTTTCATTTTATCCTCTCCTCTCCGGAGTTTGCTATTTTTTGTCTCAGTAAAGATCTGTGCTCAGGCATTTGAGCCCCGAGTCGCGGACGAGGAATACCAGGTACTTCCCCTTCCCGGGACCATCCAGATGTTTTCGGACTGCATCATCGAGGGTGCTCGAGGAGAAACCTCGAATATTCCCTCATATTTCGTAAGGGATCGGGCACCCTCGATAGCCTCAATAATGTTTTCCGGCACCTTCGCCAGGGGGGATCCCCCCCGGATGTCCAGGATAACGGGATGAAGATATATCTGGAAGCAAGACCCCGCAAGGATAGAAAACCGACCCTTTCTGTCCGGACAGGGAACTTTTCAAGCGGATATTAACTCGACTATCTTTTGAATATGGATCTGCGTGGTATCCAGCAGCGGCACTTCAAGGTCTCCTTCCCCGATGATCAGGGGTAGTTCCGTGCACCCCAGGACCAGGGAATCCGCCCCTGTTTGGGTGATCATTCTCCTTGCTATGCCGAGAACGGCATCCTTTTCTTCCGGCAGAACTATACCCTCCTGGAGGTGGGGGAAAATAACACCGTGGATCGTCTTCTGGTCTTCTTCGGTGGGTACACAGGCTTCCATCCCGTATCTTGCAAAGGCTTCCGTGTAAAGGCCACTGCTCATTGTGAAGGCTGTCCCGAAAATTACGACCTTTTTGCATTTCCTGGACAGTGCGGAAAGGCAAGTTTCTTCTACGATGCTGACCAGCGGAAGGGGGGATCTTTTGCGGACTTCGTCAAAGACAATATGGGCGGTGTTGGCGGCCATGGCGGCGAATTCGGCCTCGGCTGCCGCCAATCTTCGGGTGGAGTGAACGAGAATGTCCGTAAAAGGCTCCCAATCCTTTCTCGAAGCCAGGTTGTACATCTCGGTGAGGTTCAGGCTGTCTATGACCATTACAGGGTAATCGTCTTTCCCCGTTCTCTTACGGTAACCCTCGATGATCCCCTTGTAGTAATCCAGTGTCGATTCCGGGCCAATGCCTCCCACCAATCCCAACTTCTTCATCTCCATCACCTCCGGAAGATATTACGTGTGCTTTTTAGGGGCGCTCAAATCGGTATCAATGGTTACAATATGAAAATAAACGCACCAGCGCATTCCTGCAAGTAGTCGCCTCTACGGTCGTCGGCCGATACCGGGGTGCAAATATCGGAAGGGGGAAATGTTGAGTTGATACACTTCGAGGATTTCGAAAAGGTGGACATGAGGGTAGGCCAGGTGGTCGACGTAGAGGATTTTCCCAGGGCGAAGAACTCCTCCTACCGGGTCAAGGTCGACTTCGGTGACAGTATCGGGATAAAAAACTCCAGTCTGCAGGCCAGGAAGGACTACACAAAGGAGGAGATGCTCGGTCGTTACGTAGTCTGTGTGATCAACTTCCCGCCCAGGAATATAGCCGGGTTTCTTTCCGAAGTGCTGGTCCTGGGCGTCCCCGGTCCAGGAGGAAGTCTGGTACTGCTGGAGCCGGGCAGAATACCCGTCCCGCTCGGCTCCAGGATATTCTAGTTACCCAAATATATTAATGACCACACAACACACTTGAAATAGCAGGCCCGGACGGAACAGATCCCGGGCCATCATCCCGCGCCTGCTCATTTATCGAGGCAGGCTCGTGTTTCTCAGTAAAGATCAGTGCTCAGGTATTTGAGCCCCGAGTCGCAGACGAGGAATAACAGGGTTTTCCCCTTCTCGGGGCCATCCAGAAGTTTTCGGGCTGCAGCAGCGTGGGCCCCAGAGGAGAAACCTCCGAATATCCCCTCATGTCTGGCAAGGGCTCGGGCACCCTCGATCGCTTCATCGTCCGTAACGGAGATGAAGCCGTCCACCAGGGAGCGATCCAGTAGGGGCAGGCCCCTGGAGTATCCGCACCCCTGTATCCGGTGTCTGCCGCTTCCGCCGGGGTCCCCGAAAAAAGCGGCCTCGGCCGGTTCGCCAAGGTAGCATCGGATCTCGGGGTTGTGTCCCTTCAACACGCTTGAAATGCCGGTGAAGGAGCCTCCCGACCCTGCCATATCCACGAAGGCATCCACCCGGCCTCCGGTGTCACGCCATATTTCCTCGCCGGAAACACGCTCCCCCATGACATTGCCCTTCATCGCGAACTGGTCTGCCCTGAAAGCGCTGCGTTCCCTTACGATGCGTTGGGCCTCTTCGTCGACCAGTTTCAGGTCCTCGCCCGAAACTTGCCCCGGCATCGAACCCGGTGCCTGGGGGACCAGGACCACTTCGGCTCCAAGGGCACGCATCATCCTTGCCCGCTCCATTGAGTTGCCCTCTGACATGACAGCCACGAACCTGTAGCCCTTGATACCGCAGGCAAGGGCCAGGCCGGTCCCGGTGTTCCCGCTGGTCAATTCCACAACGGTATCGCCGGAGGAAATAAGACCCTTCTCCTCGGCTTCGAGAACCATGTGCAGGCCTACGCGGTCCTTTTTGCTGAAGCCGGGGTTCAGGTGCTCAAGCTTGGCAAGGATGGTCCCCGAAAGACCCCAGTGGCGTGCCAGCCTGCTGCATTTGACGATCTTCGTGTTGCCTATCGCCTCGAGGATGTTTTCCAGAACCTTCGCCATGTGGATCGCCCCCCGTAAAGTCCGTGTTGACATTATGAACATATACGCGAAAAAAGAATCCCGCAAGAACAGGGCATCTGCTTGCGGCCTATCCGCAGTCTCGTACGATGATCCTAACCTGTCTTTGCTTGCGGTTTTCGGATATTCCCGGCTATCAAGTCTCCTGATGCTTCAGTTGAAGCCCTTCCGCCAAGTTCCGCCGGAAGAAGTTCTCTGGGGCTTTCGGCGAGATGATCTGCGACCGCCTGTTCGACGGCCCTGGCGGCATCCAGCTCCCCGAGGTGCTCCAGCATCAGGCTCGCCGAAAGGATAGCCGCAACGGGGTTGGATGTTCCCGTTCCGGCTATGTCCGGGGCAGATCCGTGGACCGGTTCGAACATTGAAAGCCCGTCCCCTATGTTGGCACCTGCCGCTGTCCCCAGGCCTCCCGCTAGGCCGGCAAGGAGATCACTGACTATATCACCGAACATGTTGGGGGTGAGGATCACACCGTAACGCCCAGGGTCACGGGTAAGATGGTAGCAGAGGGCGTCTACGTTGACCACGTTCATGGCCAGCCCTGTCGCCGGACAGGGACATGGTCCCCGACTTCAGGAAGGGGGAAAAAGTCACTCCCTATATGGTTGAAAAGGGGCCAGCCATACGGATCATGGCAGGGATTTGAAAAGGGAAAACCCCATGAGGTTATGAAAAACCTCATGGGGTTTAAGAATACCAGAAAGTCTTGCCCTGCGTTTACCCGAAAAGAAGCCTGGGCAGCCAGAGAACTACACCGGGGAATATGATGCATAGCGCCAGGCATACCAGCTGGGTTGTCACGAAAGGTGTAATGGAACGGTAAATATCGTTCATGGTAATTTCCTTGGGCGCTATCCCCTTGATCATGAACAGCATGGTGCCGAATGGCGGCGTAAGGTATCCCGTCTGGGTGTTCACTGCGTAAAGGACACCCAGCCACAGGGGGTCGAATCCATAAAGGGGGATGATAGGAAGAAGGATCGGAAGGGTGATCATCAATATGCTCCACGCATCGATGACACATCCGAGAAGGAACCATACGACCTGTATCGCTATCAGCATGGTCCACCAGCCTATTTCGTATGTCTCGACCAGCCGGACGACCATCCTTGCGGCCCCCAGGCCCATGTAAACTGCGGCAAATGCCTGGGCGGCGAACAGGATCCACATCATGAAACCCTGGACCTTTATCGTGGTGTAGGCCACGCTCTTGATAAGTTCCCAGTTCAGGCGCCTGTGGATGGCGCTGCAGACGAAAGCCCCGAAGGCTCCGACTGCCGCGGCCTCGGTCGGGGTGGCTATCCCGGTATAGATGGAACCCAGAACGGAAGTTATCAGAAGAAGCGGAAGGATAACGCCCTTGAGAGAGGCTATCTTGGCCTTCATGTCCGATCTCTCTTCGATGGGTATAGGGGGTCCCAACTCCGGGTTGATGTAGCACCTGATCAGTATGTAGCCGATGATCAGGAAGGAGCAGAGGATTCCTGCGCCCATCCCACCCGCGAAAAGTCCACCGATGGACACCTGGGCTATAGTGCCGTATAGCACCAGGGCGATGCTGGGGGGGATAAGCGGTCCCAGGACTCCCCCCGCAAGGATGCATCCCGTGGCGATCCTCTTGTCGTATCCACGCTTGAGCATGGCGGGGAGGGCCATCACCCCCATCACGACCACACCCGTTGAGGCTATGCCTGACATGGCGGCTATCAGGGTACAGGCAAAGACAGTACCTACTGCCAGGCCTCCCTTGACGCCCCCCGACCATCGGTACATCATCTCGAACAGGTCTTCTGCTACACCCGAACGTTCAAGCACCGTTGCCATCAATACGAATAGAGGGGCGGCCACCAGGGTTGTGGTGGACATCATGGAATAAGTCCTGGAGACAATGATAAAGAGCGACTCCGGACCCCAGAAGATCGCGGTAAAGACCGTAGCCAGTCCCCCGAGAACAAAAGCGACGGGAAGGCCTGAGGCCAACAGGAGGAACATGCTGGCAAAAAGAAAGATTGAAATGACTCCTATGTCCATAAGATCACCTCAGTTCCCAAAGGGGGCTTCAATTTCAGCCGGGGTGATTATCTCCCGCCCGGTCAGGGCCATGAAAAGATCCTTGATGGTTTTTGTAACCCCCTGCATAAGCATGAAAAGGGCCGCAAAGGGTATGGTCCACTTTACAGGCCAGATATAAGGCCCCCAGGTGCTGTCGGAGAATTCCATCACCGCAAGGCTTTTCCATGCCCAGGGCAAGCTTTTCCATAGCATGACACCGACAAAGGCGTAGAACATGGTCCAGGTGATAAGGTCAATTACAGCTTTCGTCCGTTTGGAAAATCTCATGTAGAAGACCTCGACGTTCACAAAAGCGTCATGCCTCAGTGCGTAGGCCCCCCCCAGCACGAAGTGCGCCCCGTAAAGCATGCACGATGTCTCATGGGCCCAGATGGTAGGCTTGTTGAAGGCATACCTCATAACAACCTCGTAAACCAGCACAAGCATCACGGGGTAGACCAGAAAGGCGACGATCTTGCCCATCCGGTCGTTAAAGGCGTCAACAAAACTGATAAAACCGGTTAAAAAATTCAATATGATCACCCCATTTGAAGCTTTAACAGCCAAAAACCGTTAATGAAAGAAGAGCCCCCTCCCCGAAGAGAAGAAGGGGGCGAACTGCTCAAGGATCTTTCATTTATTCGATGTATCCGTAGTCCCTCATGAACTGTTTGATTATCTCAACTGCCTCTATTACCCTGGCATCCTTCGGTCCCTGCTCGGCAGCGACCTTGTCGAGGTAGGGCAGGGAGAACTCGTCGATGATCCTCTGGATATCTTCATCGCTGAATTCGATGTAAGTGGTACCCCACTCCGGGAAGGACTTGTTGAACATTTCACGCTCTTCTATTGTTACAGCATCCATGTAGTCGGCGTTGAAGGCGTGAGCTGCTGTCTCGACGATGGCCTGGAGGTCCTCAGGCAGTTGATCCCAGGCTGTCTTGGAAGCCCAGAGTTCCATGCCCTGGGGGACCTGCATGGCAGGTCCGATAAAGTAGGGGCACACTTCGTAGAGCTTGAGGTCCCGGTAGAGCCACCATGCGGTGCCGCTGCCGTCAAGGGTCCCAGTGGCGATTGCCATGTAGGTCTCAGGGTGAGGGAGCATGACCGGAGCAGCACCGAAGTGCTCCATCGTATCCGACATTGACCCGAAGAATCTTATCTTGAAGCCTTTAAGGTCCTCCAGGTTTTTGATGGGCTTTTTGCTCCAGAAGTAGGTGTTGCCCACGCTATGGCTGCCCAGGAATTTGATGCCTCGGGCTTCCAGGGCTTCTCCTACCAGTCTGTCAATTCCCCTGTGATGGAAAAGTTCGTTGAATTCGTCATTCGTACGGGTTATGAAGGGCGGCATGTTAGGTGCCGACACCCAGCCCATGGGGATGGCTCCCCTGAAGAACAATGAGCTGGTATTGGATATCTGGATCATGTTCGCCTGGAGAGCCTCATCGACCCCGGTATATTCCACCAGTTCGCCAGCGTAATGGAGGCTTATCTTGAGCCTGCCCCCGGACATCTTCTCAACCCTTTCGATAAAGGGCTTTATGGCTTTCTCTACCGCAAGGGACCCGGGAGTATGATGGCTCTGGAACTTCCAGTTGAAAACCTTGTCCGCAGCCACCGATGGGCCGCTGATCGCCAGCAGGCTCAAGGTGATCAGTACAGCCATTCCCAGCAAGACCAGTTTTCTGTGCTTCACCGATAACATCCCCTTCCTGGTTTGTATTGCTTTCCCATGCCGATTTTTTCTTATGTCCATCACCTCGATCACTCTGTTCATTTAGTATTTTAAATTTACGCTCTGGTATGGTCAAGTTAGCAGTTTGGTTTATGTCTCGGAGCTACTGCCAGGTCATGGCAAATTGGGCCATGACCGCGGATCCGATCCAGAAAACGCTTTCGTCAAGGTCGAATTTCGGATGGTGGTGAGGGTAATCCTTCCCCTCGCCAAACATGGATGGCAGGAAGAAGAAGGATCCCGGGACATTCTCAAGGAAGCAGGCCATATCCTCGCCTCCCATGGTGGGTTCCGGGACCTCGGCGACAGATCCTTCCCCTATTATTTCTATGGCTGCCTTCCTGAGTTTGTCTGTGATCTCCCGGTCGTTGATAAGTGGGGGGGTGCCCAAAGTCAGATTCACCTCGGCCCTGCCCCTCATGCTTTGAGCAATGCCTTCACAGACGGTCTTCAACCTTTCTGAAAGCATGGCCCTTGTCTCCGGGTCCAGGGATCTTATGGTCCCGCTGATGGTGCACGAGGAACCAATAATGTTAGCGGCAGTTCCGCCATTGATCGTGGCGACGGTTATTACAGCCGAGGCCAGAGGGCTCGTCTCGCGGCTCACTATGGTCTGTATGGCGGAATAGGCCTGGCAGGCCATGGCTATGGGGTCGGCGGTCAGGTGAGGCGTGGCGCCGTGTCCGCCCTTGCCCTCAAAGGTGACGGTGAACCAGTCTGCTGCAGCCATCAGAAAGCCGTAGCGGTAGCCTACCATTCCCGAGGAGAGCCCCTTCCACAGGTTCCCCGTGTGAAGGCCGATAATTGCGTCCACGGCCGGGTCATCCATAACGCCGTCCCTGATCATGGCCTCGGCTCCTCCCGCATTCTCCTCTCCGGGCTGGAAGATCAGTTTAACCGCCCCCGGCAGGTCTTTGCGGTTTTCGGTGAGAATTTTGGCCGTGCCTAAAAGCATCGCCCCGTGGGCGTCGTGCCCGCACGCATGCATTCGGGAATTGGTGGCCGCGAAGGGAAGCCCCGTGTTTTCTCCGATGGGAAGAGCGTCAATGTCGGCTCTGATCCCCAGCACTTTTCCAGGCCTGTCTCCCCTGATGATCGCCGAAACGCCGTGTTTCCCCACACCTTTGCGTATCTCCTCAACACCCATTTCCTGAAGCTGGTCGACGATGTAGGCCTCCGCCAGTGGTGTGTCCAGGCCGATCTCGGGGTTCTGGTGGAAGTAACGCCTCCATTCCACGATCTGGCCGTTGAGATCCTGAGCCCTTGCCTTGATATTTGTCATATTTTAAAACCTCCCTTTGTCCCCTGTTCCGCAATTATCTTTTTCCTGCCAGGAATTCGGCGGCGAATCCGGCCAGCAGTTCCACACCCGTCGAGAGGGCATCGTCGTCTACGTTGAAGCGAGGAGAGTGATGCGGATTGTCGGTACCCTTGGCGGGGTTGCCGCAGCCGAGGAAGAAGAAGACCCCCGGAATTTTTTCCTGGAAGTAGCTGAAGTCTTCCGAAACCATGATAAGGGGCGAGATCTGGACGCGCTCCTCGCCGATGATGCCTTTTGCCGTTTCGATGAACTGCTTCGTAAGTTCCTCGTCGTTTATGGTCGGCGGCACGAACCTGGTGTATTCAAGCTCGGCACGGCAGCGGAGAGCAGCGCACACACCGTCGGCGATCCGCTGTATCATCACTGGCATGTTGTCCTGGATCGCCGGGTTGAAGGTGCGGGTGGTTCCGGTGACCTCAACGGAATCGGGGATGATGTTGAAGGCCGAACCGGTGATGATCTTCCCAACACTTAAAATGGCTATTTCCTTGGGGTCCACCTCCCTGCTGACAATTGTCTGCAGGAGGTTGACGAAGGTCGTGGCCGCCAGTGTGGGGTCAATGGCGTCCTGGGGCATGGCGCCGTGGCCGCCCTTCCCGTAGATCCTCACTGTCCAGCTGTCGCATGCGCTCATAAATGCGCCCGGACGTACTGCGACAAGACCCGTTTCAAGGGGTGACCAGATATGGAGTCCGGCTATCGCGTCTATACCCTCCAGGACACCCTCACGGATCATGCACTCCGCTCCGGGGTAGTTCTCACTTGTGGACCCGCCCTCCTCGGCGGGCTGGAAGATAAGGCGTACTCTGCCGGGAAGATCATCTTTTATTAAGGACAGGACTCTGGCAGCACCAAGCAGGATAGCCATATGCGAGTCGTGCCCGCAAGCGTGCATTACTCCTTCACACTCCGAAACGTAGGGCACGGAGTTCTCTTCCTTTATGGCAAGGGCATCCATGTCGGCCCGGAGGGCTATGGAAGGGCCTTCCCTTCCCGGGTTAAGGTCGGCCACAACACCGCAGGAAGTTCCCCTGACGCCCCTGCGAATGTGCTCGAATCCCCATTCACGCAGAAGTGATTCGATCTTTCTGGTGGTCTCCACCTCTTTCCATGCTGTTTCCGGATGCTTGTGGAATTGATGCCTGAGTTCCACCACCTCATCCCGGAAGGCTTCGGAAATTACCTTGATCTTTTCCCCATTCACAGTAATACCCCCTCGATCACAAAAGATTGGCGAAGAAACCCGCAATGATGACCGAGACGATGGTCACCGAGGTAAAACCGCCTATCAGCATTTTTGGAAGCATCTGGTCCATCAGGAAGTCGTATTCACCGGGTGAATCGGCCAACGCCTTGGAGGCTTCGTCGGTCAGGATGTAATTCGGCGGGAAGCCGTAGAGGGCCGTAAGTGAAAGCGCAAAAGCCATCGGTCGTGAATAGCCGAGAAGTTTTCCGACGATCATGCTCCCCGCAGCCATCCCCGCGACGCCCACCACTATGATCACGGCCAGGGGCCCTGCTATCTCGGCCAGCATCTGGGGTGTGCTCTTGGAGAGCTGTACCAGGACGTAGGTCATCAGGGCAAGGATCATGTATCCGAAAGACTGGTTCCTCACCAGGGGTTTTCTCTCCAGGAATCCGATCTCTGCGGCGATAACGCCGAAGATCATGCAGACCACGAACTGGTTGATCGCTCCGCCCGTCAGTTTCGAAAAGCCTACTGCAGCCCAGGCTACTATTCCTGTTTTTGTGAGGGAGACGAAAGTCGTCTGGTACTTCTCCGGGGTCGGGGGGATGAACTGGAGCCTCCCCCTCGGGGCGTTATCGCCGCGGGGCGGACGGTCGTCTACCAGCCTCTTTGTTTCTTCAGGGTCGTTCCTGTAGATGGCGCGAAGACGCAGTCCTTCTTTTTTCAGGGCAAGGGCTGTAAGGGGGTAACCGGCAAATCCCTGCATTACATAGAGGACGATAGCCAGGACAGCCAGGCTGGTCAGCCCCGCCTTCTCGGCGGCCTGACTCATGATAAGGGCTGCCACTATGCCGCCTGTCAGTGGTGGGGTACCTGCAATGACAGTCTGCCAGCCTACAAGGAATCGCCCTGCTGTCAGAAGAAGAAACACCATTCCGACGATGCCTGCCAGGGCTGTGGCGACTGTGCGCCACTCCGATGCAAGTTCCCTGGCGCTGAAAAGGGTTCCAACGTGGACAAGGAGGAGGTACATGGACATGAGGGCAACGGGCATGCCGAGGCCAGCTATCACATCCACGGTCTCCGGCAGAAAGGTCCAGAAACCTGCCAGGAAAAGCGCCGCCGCAACGAATACCGACGGGATGAAAGCCTTGGTCATGTTGGAGATAACATCACCGATGGCCAGGAACCCCGCGCAGACCACAAAGGCGAAGATCACGCTCATCTCCATTACTCTCTTGCCCCCTTCAGCAGGTGGGACCGGGCGGTTCGTTTAATAATAACCGGAAAAGTTTGCGGTGTCTCGTTTTTTTCTGGTTGAATTTTGAAATTTTTAAATTGGCCCGAACCAAAACGAAAGGAAACATGAAATGAATAAGCCTGAGGGTGAGAAGAGAGATGGAATAAGATGTAAGATGCAAAGGAGGTGCACAGGAGGTCAGGCCGCAGGCTTTTGACTGATCCGGTTATCCTGGGGTCATAAAGGGGATGCGAAAAGCCCCGCACCATTTCCGAAGGTTACACGACAGGGGGAATTTTCGTGTCAGGGATGGAACGGACCATTATCAGGCCCGGGCTGAGGGTCAGGATCATACAGAAACATCACCAGGGGACGGGAGAACTCACCGAGGGCGTTGTTCGGGATGTCTTGACAAAGAGTCTGACCCACCCGCACGGGATCAAGGTAAGGCTCGAGGACGGCACCGTTGGCAGGGTCAAGTACGTGGAGGAAGCCTGACGAGGCGAGGAAGTAAGCAGGGCTTGCCCGGCTTCAGCGGCCGATGGCGATCTCCCAGAGGTAGAGGGATGCCGTGGAGCCGAAGGGAGAATAGCGCCTGGAGTATCGTCCAAATGCGTCGTTGTCCAGCGTCCTGCGGCCGTACATGGTCATCATCCCGCGCCGTATCGCCAGGTCGCCTTTGCTCACCACGTCGGGACGCTCCAGGGAAAAGATCAGCATCATTTCGGCCGTCCATTCACCGACCCCCCTCAGCGATGATAGCCTCCTGATGACTTCGGCGTCGGGAAGGGTCCAAAGTGCGGAGAGCTCGAGTTTCCCCTCGGCCACTGCACGGCTGGCCTCCTTGATGTATCCTGCCTTGCGGAATGATAGCCCGCACTGCTGCACCTCCTCAAGCGTTGCAGAGTCGAACTTCTCGGGGGTGATCTCCCCGAAGCGGTTTTTCATCCGGCTCCAGACAGTAGCGGACGCGGCACTGGATATCTGCTGCCCCACTATGTTGTTGATAAGTGCAGTGAAAAGATCGGGTATGATCTCGCACTCTATAGTCCCGATACGATCGATGGCGGCCGCGAGTTTCTTGTCCTTCCGTTTCAGGTGGTCTATCTCAGTTTTGCCGTAGCGGAAGATCGGCATAAAGCCCCAGGATCCTTTATCCGGCGTTTCTGGCTTCAAGTGCCAGAAGCCAGGATTTCAGTTCCAGTCCGCCCCCGAACCCCACCAGTTTTCCGCTGCTGCCTATGACCCGGTGGCAGGGGATGAATATCGCGATGGGGTTCCTGGCATTGGCCATGCCAACGGCCCTTGTCCCTTTCGGGTTTCCTGAGGCTATGGCGAGATCCTTGTAACTGGTGGTCTTTCCATAGGGTACCTTGACGAGTTTTTCCCAGACCCGCTTCATGAAGGATGTCCCTTCAGGGTTCAGGGGCAGGTCGAATTCACGAAGCTGTCCCTCCAGGTAAAGTTCGAGCTGCCGAAAGGCTTCACGGACGATCGGGGTTTCTGTCTCTTCAGATCGCGGAAGTTCAGCCGCCTTGTTGGGAAGATAGAGAGCGGTAATAGATCCCTGGTCCCCTTCTATGCCTATTGGTCCTATGGCTGTTTCCCGTATCGAGATCATGGTTTGTCCTCCTTCATGAAAGGTGTCTCGCCCGGTTCACAGGTTCGGAACTTTCGCGGGACTGTGCCTGTGTGTTCACGAAACTGCCTGTAAAAATTCGAAAGGCTTTCGAAGCCACAATGCAGCGAAATGTTCAGAACGCTCATATCGGTTTCGGCCAGCAGATCCTTCGCCTTCTCTATTCGAAGCGCGGCTTCATAACGGCCCGGTGAACATCCTTCGTATTTGCGGAAAAGTCGCCTGAGGCTGTTGTCGCTTAGGGCAGTGAGACTCTCCCGGGAAGCCGGAATTTCCGATAAATCTACTCGTAGGGCCATGCCTTCCTTGGCCTTTTCCACCAGTTCACGTCCCGGTTCGAAATGCCGGAGGTCAGGACGGCACTTCCGGCATGGACGGAATCCCGCGTCAAGAGCTTCGGAGATTTCCTGGAAGAAACGTACGTTTTTCCTCAAGGGTGTTCTCGCGGTGCAGGAGGGTCGGCAGAATACACCGGTTGTGGTCACACCATAGAAAAAAAGACCGTTGAACCGTCGGTCGCAGGCCGTTACGGCTGACCATTTTTCATCGTCCGTCAGCTGATACACCATGATGCCCGTATCCATAATACGTTCACCTCATCCGGGGCAGGTTCTTTTCAAAACTTTTACCCAGGTATTTTCTACCCAAATCGCCGGAAAATCATCCTCTATCCAACCATACTATTTTTTCCTGCAGACGATCTTCAAGGGGATCAGCATTCGGTAAAGAAGAAAGAGTCTGGTCCAGTAAACATCAGGCAAAGATCCTCCCGTGAATTACGGAGAGTTGATGAACGACCTGGTCCCAATGAACATGGATCCGGCAAGCGGTGGAAAAGCCGGGCATAGGCGGATCGCCGAATTCAGGTGGAAACCCTGTGGCTTGTGGTAACTCACTTATTTAACTCCCTCTGCGTATATGAGACCTACTGAGTTGAAAACGGTCAGTTCGTCGATTGTTCTGTCAGGCTCACCCGGTTCGAGCCTGGGGCATTCCCGTACAGAAGCAGCCAGGTTGAACAGGTTGTTGATCTTGACAGCGTAGGAAATCCCTTCAGGGACCATTGCCTTGTTCTGGAAATAGGGATTGTTCCCGATATCTATCAGGATGCCGATAACCTGGAAGGATGCGTTCAGAACAGGAGCTCCATTCCTCATTTCCCCGGAAGGGATATCTACCTCGAATACTCGCGGGTCGTTCCTTTCCCCTGTTGTGCTCAGGATCTTGCCTTCTACCAGGCGCATTTCCAGCGTGCCTGTCTCATCGTCGAACAGGGGGCAATAAATCGGGTCCCAGTTGTTTACATCCCTTACATTTCCAATGGGGATGGGTTGCCCCATTAGCAACAGGCCATCAGGGCTCTTGACGTGGAGCAGAGCCAGGTCGTTTGTTCTGTCCCTTACCAGGACATCGGCACCGGCAAGGCCGTTGGCCCAGCTAAGGGTTATATTCCGAGCCTCGGCTATATTGCTGTAGGCAGTGACCAGTATGTTCGGTGATACGAAAAAACCGGTGCCTGAATTACTGCGGATGCTGTAGGATATGGAGTCTCCAGGGGGGTAGACCCTTTTAGCCTCATTAAAGATCTCTCCTCCATCCGGTGCGTTTGTGCCGAATGCCAGTGTGTTTTCCGATATCAGGGAAACCCTGAACGGGATCTCGTTGCTGCTGTACCCCACGTAGTAGTCGTAACCGTAAGTTATGTAATACCCCCTGTGAACTCCTCCGCTTGAAGGGTTAAGTGCTATTATCAGCGTCCCCGGGGAGAGGTCCCGGGAAGCTTTTGTCAACAGGCAGACGTACTGGATGTTTTTCCCGTATTGTTTCCTTATTGTTTCTGATGCCTGGAGTTTGTCGACGTTGATCATTGCGCCTTCAAAATACGCGGCCGCGGTCTCCCATCTCCAGATCCCTTCAATAGAGTCCAGTTGTCGGTCTTTGAAGAAGTCATTGATAGCTATCGATCCGCTGAATTCGTCAGCTGAAACCGGCAGCGGGTTCAGGAAAAAGCCCAGAGCCAGGACGATCAAAAGAATTTTCGGCAGCCGCATTCTGAAGAACACCAGCCTCTATTCGCAGATAAGGATAACTACTTATAGGTTCAACACAGATACATGTATCCAGGGTTTTCAAACTCCTGTTTTCGGCCTGACGCATTGTCGATGGAGGTTGCCTGATAATTGCCGAGGCCGGTTGTTTTTTTCGGTGCAGGTTCGAGTAGTTTCAGATAAAGCCGGTCACCAGATGGAGGATCCGGTAAGGTGGAAGAATTGACAACAAGGCAGTTTCACATACCGATCATGGCAGACGATAAGTGGTTGTCCAATGTAAATGAGACTGGAATGAAGGGACAAAAGCATTATGAGCCGGATGGCCTCGTCAGGAACGGACCACGTCACTTACGCATGTTTCGCGCTGGTAACTGGAACTGGCTTAAAGGGAGAGCTGTTTTCCCGGGTAAGTATGCCTCAATGGTCCGGATCAGTTATTCCCGGATGTCTGTTTCACGCCGCGGGATTCGGACCTAACGCCTATTGCCACATGTTACATCGAAAGGCCCATGATCCCTCACAGGATACGGACATGATCTTTTTATCCTGTCCCGACGGCATCATACGGAATCCCTTTTTATGAGTTATATGCTAAACTGTCAATGCGAAATTAAAACGCTTGTTTAAAGGAGGATGCGGACTATGAAAGGTTCGAGTCCCGTAACAGTTTTCACTCCGATTACAGTAGGAAAGGTGGAGATCAAGAACAGGTTTGTTGTGGCCCCAATGGTAACCGTTTTTTGCGATCAGGATGGAATGGCTACAGAGCGTTTCATCAGATACCACGAGGAAAAGGCCAAGGGAGGATGGGGCCTTATCACAGTCGAGGATTACGCCGTTGACCCCATTGGGAGGGGGTTCTGGACACCAGGATTGTGGAAGGACGAGCAGATCGCCTCTCACTCGGAGCTGGTCAGCAGGGTTCACGCCTCCGGGGCCAAGATCATTGCCCAGATATACCATGCCGGGAGACAGACTGTTTCAGCCCTCGTAGGGAAGCAACCGGTATCCGCTTCCCCCTTGCCATGCCCGATCCTTGGAGAAGTACCTAAAGAGCTTACCGTGCCGGAGATCAAGACGATCGTCTCGCAGTTTGGGGATGCCGCATTGAGGGCAAAAAAGGCGGGTTTCGACGGAGTCCAGATCCACGGGGCCCACGGATACCTGATTGCGCAATTCATGTCAAGTTACTCGAACAAACGCTGCGATGAATACGGAGGGCCCCTCCTGAACCGCATCCGCTTCCCGCTGGAAATAATCGAGGACATACGGGCAAAGTGCGGCCCAGATTTTCTTGTCGATTTCAGGATCTCTGGGGATGAGAAGGTTCACGGTGGCCGCTCGATCGATGAGACCAGGGTAATTGCCATGATACTTGAGCAGAAGGGTATCGACATGATCCACGTATCCGCAGGGACTTATGAGAGTACGTGGTCCATCATCCCGCCGATGAACATCAGACCTGGCTGGATAGTAGATTACGCTGCTGCAGTCAAGGATGTTGTGAACATCCCGGTGGTGACGGTGGGACGTATAAACGATCCCTTCATGGCGGAGAACATCCTTGCCTCGGGCAGGGCAGACCTTGTGGCCATGGGGAGGGCTTCGCTGGCAGATCCCGAACTCCCCAAAAAGTTCGCAGAGGGAAAGTGGAAGGATATTCGGCCCTGCATCGGCTGCCAGCAAGGATGCCTGGAGATTCTCTTCAAGAACGAGCCTATCCGGTGTCTTGTGAATCCGGTCCTGGGGTTTGAGTACAAGAACGAGATGAAAAAAGCGGCAAACCCGAAGAAAGTCACCGTAGTAGGGGGCGGACCTGCCGGTTTGGAAGCCGCCAGGGCGGCCGCGCTTGCCGGGCACGCGGTTATCCTTTACGAAAAATCTGGCCGGCTCGGAGGACAGTTCGCTACTGCTGCCATTCCTCCCGCCAAAGGAGACATATCAGCCTATATCTCATGGGCGACTGGCCAGATCGAAAAGCTCGGCGTGGAGATAAGGCTTGACTCGGAGTTCACCGAGAGTCATTTCGAACAGGAAAAGCCTGACCGGGTTATCCTGGCTTCGGGGTCCAGACCGTCGAAGCCACCTATTCCAGGCATCGACGGCGATAATGTTTTTGTTGCCGAGGATGTTCTTTGGGGCAGGGCGTCCACCGGTAAGAATGTGGTCGTTGCAGGAGGAGGCATGATAGGCTGTGAAACTGCCACGTACCTTGCGACCCTTGGAAGACACGTGACAGTGGTGGAGATGCTTCCCTCTGTGGCCTCGGACGAGGAGTTCACCCGGCAGGTCCTGATGATGAAAATGTTTGAAGAAATGCATATTGAGACGGTTACTGATGCCAGGATCACAGCTTTTGACGAAAAGGGAACCACCATTGAAAAGGATGGCAAAACCAGCCATATTGCCACAGATACTGTCGTGCTGGCCCTTGGCATGAAACCTGATAATGCCTTGGCCAAACAGCTTGAAGGAAGGACGGATGTTAAAGTAGCAGGTGACTCTCTGGATCCGAGGAACGCGCTGGAGGCAATCAGAGAGGGCTTTCAGGCCGGCGTTGAGGCGTAAGCTTTTCCTGGTGCAGCCCTTTCTGTATCTATTGCGCCAATCGGCGAGGAAAACTGATCTCAGGATTGGAGGCCGGACCTGCGAATGGATCCGGCCTCTCCCTTTTTTCGACTGAGTTTTTCATACCGGACCTATATTTGTGCTACTATTAGTCGCTGTAATTTAACCTGTTGCCGGAAGGAGAATGAATTCATGTTTTTCAATTGTATAACGGATATTGCGACAAGGCGGGGAGGTGCATACAGGGCTCGATAATGTATATGCCTCCCAAAAGTTGATATTAAAAATACTTTTGGAGGTTTCCGAATTGAAGAGTATTGATATGGAAAACATAGGGCTCGGCTCGAAGTTTATTGCTGAGCCTGATAAATATAACGGCCTTTTTGCTGGTCGCGTAGTATCCCAGTCCAGGGACCTTTACAGGGTGGCGACGGAGTACGGCGAGGTGCAGGCTGAAGTTTCCGGAAGATTCCGTTTCGACGCGGAAACCCTTTCGGATTTCCCGGCGGTGGGCGACTTCGTAATGATCGATCGGAAAGACAACTCCGACGGTAATGCTGTCATTTATCATGTCCTTCCCCGGAAGAGCGCCTTCATCAGGAGGGCGGCAGGGACATTCAATGAGGGGCAAGTCGTTGCCTCGAATATCGACACGGTCTTCATCTGCATGTCCCTCAACAGGGATTTCAACCTTCGCAGGGCAGAGCGTTACCTGGGGATCGCCTGGGATAGCGGGGCGGTACCGGTAATCGTTTTGACGAAAGCCGACCTGTGCGACGACCTTTCCGAGAAATTGCCGGAACTCGGAAAGGTAGCCCTCGGCGTTGACGTTATCGTCACTTCAAGCCTGTCCGATGACGGGTATGAGCCTGTCCGGAAGTATCTCGGAAGGGGGAAAACGATAGCCTTCATCGGCTCTTCCGGCGTCGGCAAGTCGACGCTGATCAACAGGCTCGTCGGCCGGGACCTTTTTCTTACCCGGGACATCAGGAAAGATGACAGGGGGAGGCATACCACCACCAGGCGGGAATTGATCGTCATCCCGGGCGGGGGTGTAGTCATCGACACCCCCGGTATGAGGGAGCTCGGGATCGAAAGCGCAGACCTGGCCAGGACCTTTGCCGATATTGATGAACTGTCTGGGCAGTGCCGGTTCCATGACTGCTCTCATACAGCCGAGCCGGGGTGCGCGGTGAGGCGAGCGGTCAAGGATGGCTTGCTCTGTGAGGGAAGGCTTGCCAGTTACCTGAAACTGAAAAAGGAAGCCAGGTATGAAGGCATGAATTCGAGGCAGATCGAGACGGAAAAGATCACCGCCATGTTCGCGGGAATGGGGGGGATCAAGAACGCCAGAAAGTTCGCCAAAGAAAAGAACAGGAGAAAACACGGCTGTTGACCTCTTGAACCTGTTAGGAAGGTGTCCAGGAAACCCATCATGATCAATGGCAGGTTGTGATGGATCGAAAGCAATACTTTGAAAAGAGGGTGTCTTTCATGAGCTCAAAGGATGAAAAGGTTTTTGCGGGGCGTCTTGACGATCTCCCGGTCATACCGGCTCCCGACCACGGCGGGACAGAGAAAAGAGTGGTCTTCTGCCCTGGCAGATTCTGGAATGGCTACGTCATGCGCTACTTCTCCACCAAAGCGGGGGAGAAGACCCCGTTCCACACCCACGGCTGGCCGCATTATGTTGTGGTACTGGAAGGTTCTGCCAGGGCCCTGATAATGGGCAAGACCTGGGATCTTTCCGCAGGATCGTGGGCCTACGTCCCCGCCGATACGGAACATTTCTTTGAGAACGCAGGTGTAACGACGCTGAAATTTCTCTGCACAGTTCCCGAGCACGGGGACCCATACAGGGAGGATGGCAACTAGAGCGGGGCAACGGGACCCGCGATAAGCACCGCTCTGAAAATTCATTCTTTAACTATGCGAGGCAGGAGTTCTTATGTAGAATTCCTGCCCGTTCCATTCCGCCTGTCTTATCTTTTCTGTCTCAAGCATTTCGGAGATAAGGGACCAGTCGCTCCCGGAACGGGAAAGCAGTTCTTCCAGGGCGTCCCTTCTCATGGGGTGGACGGCCGTTATGTCCAGGATATCGGCCTCAGGATCTCCCGTCGAGGCAAATGCATTTCCCTCGTAACCTGTCAGAAGTTCTGCTCTGCCCATGTGCCCGGAAAAGATGCTGTAAGCCCTCAGAAGTGCTCTGGCCGTGGGATACTTGACCCATTTCTCCATTGGCGGCCTCGTCGGGATGGAAAGATATGCACAGTGTGGTTTCATCCTGCTGATGTGATCTGCCGTGGAATGGATGCTGTCTTCGGTATCGTTAAGACCCCGCACCAGCATTGTCTCAGTGAGCAGTTTGCCCTTGTAATCGCTGGCAAACTGGAGCAAGCCCTCCAGGATCGCATCCAGTTCCAGTGACGGGTGAGGGCGATCGACGTGCAGCCATACCTCGGGAAGCACTGAGTCCACCTTCAGCGAGACAAGATCGAACCCGGCCAGATCCTTTCGCACGTCATTCCTGCCGATCAGCGAGGCGTTGGTGATGATGGCAGTAGGTATACCAAGGGAACTGACCATACAGCGGGCCTCGGACAGGTTCTTGTCAAGGGTAGGCTCGCCGTCGGGTACGAAAGTGACGTAATCGACCCTGTCCCCGCTTTCCCTGACTTTTTCGAGGCGTTCTTCCAGCGCGGCGAATATGTCTTCCGGGGCGAAATAGGGATGCCTCTCGGCCAGGAATTTTGTAGTCCGGCCTATCTGGCAGTAGACACAGGCGTAACTGCAAATTTTTGGCGGGATCGAGTTAATTCCAATACTTCTCCCGAGACGTCTTGACGGGACGGGGCCAAATGTGAGCATAAAAACCACACCTCCGTTTCTTGATTCTACTCCCGGGAAGGCAGGAAAATAGAGCCACACATCAGGATCTTGCTGTGCCATCTGGAGCCTTTTCGAGAAAATAGCCAGTTTTTTCAGGGGTTCTTCTTTCAGTTGGGGGGGTGTATTTTTTGATCCCCTGTTAAAGGTGATCCCTGTTTCATAGTTATTTGCCTGATGCCAGATCGATCCATCTCCTAAGGTTCATTTTTCGAAACCGAGCCTTTCCCGGATCGCGGCCACACAGGGGAAACAGATAACCGTCAGTCTGATAAGGCGGGTCCTCAAAAAGGGCCCGCCTTATGTTTTCCCATGAATGGATCCTTCATGAACCTTGATTCACTGCTGTTACTTCAGGAATATCTTTTCCAGTTCTGAAGCAGGAAGCTGGTTTTTTGCGGAGATCTTTCGGTCCTCGCCGGAGATGCGGGTTGAGATGCATTCGGTGGCCCTGGTGCACCCCTTCTCGCCCCTCTGGTAACCCTTGCAGACGCGCAGGACGTCAGGGGAGATCTCGTCGATGAGAACGATGCGGCCGTCGCCGCCCTTAAGCCTTCCGAGCTCGATCTTGCCGTCAAGCACGTGCAGGCCGTGAGCGGTGAATTCGTTGTAGATAACAAGGGCTATCTTCCTGACAAAGTCCTTGACATGCGAGACTTCTTCTTCTGTCATGACTCCGGCACCGGTCAATGATTCGAAGGTAATAAGCTTGTCGGTCTTGCCCTTTGTCCAGGCTTCGATCACCTGGGGCAGGTCGGCACAGGGCCTGATAAAGGGGTAGCGCCGCCAGAAGCTACCCATGGCGCTGTTGCGCCAGGTCCACTCCAGGTTCAGGAGGGGAGCCGAGCCGGGGAATTCCGGTCCCTGTTCGGGCATGCTGATCGGTGTGGCGGGTTCCACAATCATGACGTTGTCGGCCACGGTTTCGATGTAGTGGGTCGGGATGTCCCGTTCTGCAAGCAATCTGAAGAAATAGGTGGCGAACCTGCAGGCTATGGTTCCTTTCCCCTGGATCTCTCCCACCACCTCATCGTAGCCGGGGTCGAAGACGGGGCTGCCGTCCTTGTCGAGATATCCGGTGCCCCTGTCGGTGAAGACAAAAGCATACTTCCCCTTGTACTGACCGTCCGGGATGCGATAGATGTCCTTCGATTTTCCCGAGGAAACGAAATTCTCCCTGGTAAGCACTTTGTCCAGTTGCATCGGTCGACCTCCTGGTGTTTTCTTTGTCATCGCAGCCTGGCTAGCAGACCTCAAGCCTTTAAATTATAGGGGAGTTCTCCGTCAGTGTCAGTCCTTGGAAACAGTTCCATAGCCTTTCATATTCTTTGTCAAGACATATTTTGATCCCACCAAAGAGGGAGGTGATATCAAGGTCAAAATTACGGGAGTTATGCGGGATAAAAAAATTCCCATTCCCAGTTGGCAGAAAAAATGACCCGCATTTAACCCGATCTTTTCAAACTAACAAACCTGCTGCGATGGAGGCAAGCACTATCAACGGAGCCGGAAACTTGCGCGTTAACAGAAGGGCCGCCGACAGTATCATGGCGGCCAGGTTGTCGATCGCAAATCCACTGGCCTGCATCACGATAAGCGCTGCGACGGCGATCATTCCCCCCGCTATGGCGTTGATCCCCCGGAGGGATAGCTGCACTGCCCTGATCTTCCTGACACCCTCCCAGACGGGGTAGACGAAATAGATCAGCAGCAATCCCGGAAGGAAGATACCCACACCACCTGCTACGGCCCCGAGCACCTGGTAAAGGGCGGATCCTCCCCGGGCGGCCATACCGCCAGCGTAGGCCGCGAAACTGAACATCGGACCCGGAAGCCCCTGAACGAGTCCGTAACCTGTAAGGAACTCTCCACCTGTCATAAGGTGCCTCAACTCGACCAGTTCGCTGTACATGAGGGGTACAACCACCTGTCCGCCGCCGAAGACCAGGTATCCATAGCGGTAAAAACGCTCGAAGAGGCAGAAGAGATCAAGGTCCTTGAAGCAGGACCAGGCCGCCCCCCCAATAGCAATGACCAGGAAAGCGGCCAGGTAGCTCCAGGGTGGATCCAGGCGGGGTCGGTCCCACATACCCGGTTCCCTGTAAACGACCACTCCAACGATACCTCCTGCAAGAAGCACGACAGGAAAAATCCAGGGAGTTCTGAAAAAATAGGTGGAAACAGCCCCGAAAAGCATAAGAAAGGCAGTGGGAGCGTCCTTTACAACCTTGTGTCCTATCCTCCAGGCCGCGACGATGATGAAACCAACTGCCATCGGTCCGATATAGCGCAAAGTTTTCACGGGGATCCCGCTGAAGTCGAGGAATTGGTAAAGAAAAGACAGGGCCGTCATAACAGCCAGGACAGGAAGAGCCCAGACAAGCATGGTCAGGAGGGCAAGCAGCGGGCCGCCCATTTTGTGGCCTATAGCGACGATCGTCTGGGTGCTGGTCGGGCCCGGCAGAATGCTGCACAGAGCAATCAGCTCTATCAACTCTGCTTCGTCCAGGTATTTTCGCTTTATGACCATCTGGTCGAGGAAGACGCTCATGTGCGCCTCCGGTCCTCCGTATGCTCCGAGTGAACAGATCAGAACATCTTTGAGAAAATTTCGCCAGGAGGACCTCAATTTTATGCCGTCGATGACGGGATCCCTTTTATGATCTTCCATAATGCCTCGTCGACGTATCAGGTTTACGGTTTTTCTTCGACAGGAGATAATGAGCCACGAACCATTCACCGCCTCCGTAAGTTCCGAAGAGTTCGCTGCAGGCCATAAGGAAGATCCTCCAGCGGTTTTCCCAGAGCCGCGGATCCTTTCCGTAGGTTCCCTGGAGTATAGGTCTTATCCTGCTTCGATTGCTGTCCATTCTTTTTAGCCAGGCTTCAAGGGTTTTCACATAGTGCCGGCCGTTTACCGGCCAGTTTTTCTCCACCCGAAGGTCTTCCTGGTAATACCTTGGAAGATCATAGCTTGGCATCATTCCCCCGGCAAAAAAATAGTACCCCATCCAGTCGGAGGGGTCTCGATCCTTGTAGAGATAGGATGTGTTCCGGTGACAGAAAAAGTGGAGGAAGCATTTCCCTTCCGGTGTCAGCCATCCTGATATCCTGGCCAGGAGACCTCCCCAGTCCCTGATGTGTTCGACCATCTCCACTCTCCACCGAAACAACCCTATCGTAAAGTTCTTCGGTACTATAACACGTGATATCGGCCCGTTCAGCGGTGATGTTGGAAAAGCCTCTCTGGGAAGCCTCGCGCAATATGTAGTCTATCTGGGCGGATGAGTTCGAAAGGGCGTGTATCTTTATGCCCGGGAATTTTTCGGCGGCCCACAGCGAAAACGATCCCCAGCCGCACCCCAGGTCCAGAATTGTCTGGCCCGGCTCTATGCCTGCACGGGAAGCGGTCATTTCCAGCATGGCATCTTCTGCCGCGTCAAGATCCCCAACTCCGTCATGCCAGTAGCAGCAGCTATATTTTCTCCGGTATCCAAGGAAAGATTCGAAGAACTCCGGGGGGAGTTCGTAATGCTGTCTGTTGGCACGATCCTGTTCAATGGTAGCGGGTCCCTGGCGAAGATCGGCAGCAAAGCGAGCCTTGCTCTCGGCCAGGGATCCTTCTTTGGCTTCCATGTCCTTGAGGATACCCATAAGCCTGCGCCTTATACCAGAGCGGACCAGTGCGTCGGGAAGGACACCCGATTCTGCAAGAAAAGCAGGGTTCATCTGCCGGCAGGTTTCCCCGGGAACCAGGGGAAGAACGGACTGGTATTCTTCATGTACTCTGTATAGCCCTCCTGGGTTTCGGCCATCTTCTTCTCCAGCATTGGAATGCCCGATACCTTCAGAAGCAGGAAGGTTATCGCCAGGGGGCTTATTACCGCGACAAAGCCGCCCTTAATGGAAAGGGCCATTATGAAGATCCCCCACCACATAGTCGCTTCGCCGAAATAATTTGGGTGCCGGGTATACTTCCAGAGCCCGTAACGCATTACCTTGCCCTTGTTCCCGGGGTCTTTCTTGAACTGGAAGAGCTGGAAATCACCTGCAGATTCGAAGAAAAAGCCTACGCACCATACCGCCAGGCCTGTTGCGTCAAAGATGGTAAGCCCTCTTGCAGGGTTGAGGTTGATAAAGATCACCGATGAAGCGATCAATACCATAAGGGCTCCCTGGAGCATGAATACCTGAAGGAAACTCCTGATAAGGGAAAATTCCCCCCATTCTTTTCTCCACTTTGCGTAGCGGTAATCCTCACCCCTCCCAAGGTTCCGGAAGTGAATTTAGATCGCAAGCCTCAACCCCCAGAGTGTCACAAGGCACGTTGCAAGGACCTGCCTGGCCTCTGCGTATCCAGGGGCCAGAAGGAATGTGACAATGGCAATCAGGACAAAACCGCCCCCCCACGCAATATCTGCGAGGGAATTGTCCTTCCTCACAACTGCGACCAGGAAGAAAAGCGACATGTAAAGAAAAACCATCAACATTACCACAAGAAAAGACTGCATTGTCCACACCTCCCAATAGTCCGGGCTCGCCCCGGACTGTTACAGGTATTCAGGAACGACCCCATGTTATTATGACATCTAGCTAGCAGTTTTTAGATTCATACAGATAATATTATCATTGCAAATTATTGGGAAGACATCTCAAAGTGCCAGGCATAAGCGACAGGGATCCAAATGAAAGGAGGAGGACATTTTGCCTAAAGGAAGGATATTTGCTCTTCTTGGTATTTTAACGATGCTGGCCGTGATCCTTTACGGTTTTTTCAGGGGGGATCTTTTTGAAGAAGGAAAAGTTATTACCTCCCTGGTCTGGGGGAGGGTTACCCTGGTTGACCTCTATGTGGGTATTGCATTGTTTGCTCTCTGGATCATTCACAGGGAGAGTTCGATCCTCCGTACTGCGGTCTGGATCACTCTCCTGGTCCTGCTTGGCAACCTGGCAGCTTCCGCATACCTTTCCACGCTAGGGCCGCCCAGGTTCCTGAGCCTCCATGTTCCGTAAAGATAGCTTGCCACCAAAAGACCTACGACGGAGGGCCAGCCGGAGAGGATGGAGAAGACGAGTAAGGCTGCCTCACGTCCGGACCTTAGCAGCAACAATTGCAGAAAAAGCCTGGAACCGAAAAAAACAACCCACAGGATCGTAACCTCGGTATAGGCAGGCCGTACCCTCGGGTGCCAGTACCATGCAAGGGGGTAATGGCGGGCAAAGTAGCTTGTCCATGCCACGAAGGGTCTACCCGCGACCAGGCTTGCAAGGCAAAGGAAAAGGACGAGACCATTTGTCCCGATGTTGGACAGAAGAACATCCCCTGCCCTTCCGCTGCGGTATACGGCAAAAATCCCTATTGCCAGGACCAGCAATCCTGAAAGCGGGGGAATAAGGGATCTGCTGCGGAGCAGGTTACGCGCGAGGAAAAGAAGGCCGATAGTAAAAGCGACCCCGGCAGCAATATCAATCCTCCAGACAAGCGCCAGGATAAAGAAGACGACGAACGGCAGAAGGGCTTCGAAGGAATGATATCGCCCTCTGGCTATCTCTTTGAACTCTTCCCTGATCTCCCGGATCTTGTCGCTGAAAAGGCCCATTTTATCGCCCCCCCTGATTAATAACCTTTGCTAAAAAGGCCATTGGTCAAACAATTCCGGGATACCCACGGTTACCCTTTAAAGGCGCATGCCTGGTGAAGGTCTGAAGAGTCCGTAGAAAACGACTCCCGCAATTGCAGAGAAGAGGAGGAACCAGGTCATCATTGAGACCCGTTCGAAAAGCAGAAGAACCATGAAAGCGGCAAGGTAATAAAGTACCGATAATCTGATCCACTTCCCCGCGAGAGCGTTCCCAAGGTCGTCCACAACAGCTCTGTCTCTTTTTCGCTGCCTTAAAAGGATAAGGCCGGCACCTGAGAGCGGCAACATTACCGCGAGAATCTCCGGTAAGCTTCTGTTCAGGAGTCCCGCTTCCGCAGGTGGCAGGACAATTGCAGCCGATACTGAAAGAGAAGCTGAAACAAGGGCTGCTATAGTCAGGAACCGGCCCTTGCCGTGCCGGATATAGGCAAGGAACAAAGCCAGGGAAAGAAGGAAAAGGTACAGGCTGTTGCCCCTGGAATAGACCAGGTAGACCGTGATGCCTGCCAGTACAGCCATGTCTGCATAGGTGGGCTTTGAGCCGCATATCCCGGAGATCAGCCTTAATAGAAGAAGTAGCAAAAAGATGACACCCAGGTCCAGAGAGTCATACCAGGGGTAAAAAATAAGAAAGACAGCAGCGGCAACGAATGCCGACAGGTCGTTAAGGGGATCCAGTTCCCTTGTAAGGGCCCAGGCAAGGAAGAATCCCCCACCCAGCGCCGCACCGGTTAAGAGGGAACCTGAGTGGAACCAGACGGCTGCAGCAACAAATACCGATGCTATTACAACCCAGAGGTTGGTCCTGTAACCAAGGTCCACCTTTCTGCCAAGAGAGAAACCGAACATGGGAATTCCCCCTCCGAGGACCGCCTGGGAAACCGCCATGCAAGCGAGTGGTATCTTGTTTATTATATCCTTTGCGATTCTGTTGCCCCTCTGTATTGGAGGACAAGATGGAGGAATAATTACCCAGGAGAGGTACCCCGCTTTTGTTCGCCATCCCCGTGGTTTATTTAATAAATATGGTCCTTTCAAAGCACATCGCCATTAATTTGCTGAAGCCTTGATCCCCTCAAAAGGGGTGACATTAAGGTTTATTTTTAATCTTGACGGTGTTTATCCTGTTTAATATAATTCTTCGCTATATACCCTGACTTTGATAAATGCAATTAATTAGTAATTGCGTTTGTTCCTAGTTCAAAAAAATACAAATTTAACTGATCTTATTGTTACCATTTCAGAATGACCTTGTTTTAGCGTAATTTAAAAACATAAACATACCAAGCAACATCCGAGGGGTGAACAGGATGTCCTTATTTGAACGGCTAGACAAGCTTATGGAAAAGGCAGAAGAAATAATACTGGCTTTCGGCATTATTGCCCTTTCGATCCTGCTGCTGATCAATGTGTTCTTGCGATTCTTTTTCTCCCGAAGCATTGTAATGGCGGAGGAGGTTGGACAGGTCATTTTGCTCGGGATCACTTTCCTGGGTTTGAGTTATGTAGCCCGCCATGGAAGGCATATCCGGATGAGCGTGGTTTACGATCTTCTGAGCAGCAGATACCGCAAGATCCTCGCAGTGATAATTCCGCTTGTTACAAGCATGACACTGTACTACCTGTCATTTCTCGCTTTCCGTTATGTGACGGTGATCAAACTCGCCAACAGGGTAACATCGTCCCTTCAGATACCCGTGTACATGGTCAACCTGCTTGTTGTAATAGGGCTTTTTACGGCTGCCACCCAGTTTTTGAGGATCTGCTACCTGAATGTCACTAACAAGGGAGAAAAGGACCTGATAGGAACCTATCCGCAAGGGGAATAAAGAGTTTTTCACGAGCGAGGTGTCCGCAATGCTGATCTTCATGGTTACATCAATGTTCCTGATCCTTCTGGTGGGTTTCCCTATGTTCATGACGCTGGGTTTTACTTCGGTCGTAGTGGCAGCCGGTTTCCTGCCGAGGCTCAACCCGATGATACTTATGCAGCAGATGATCGAAGGGATCTCATCCTTTGTGCTTCTTGCCATTCCAATGTACATCTTCGCTGCAGATATTATGACGAGAGGTTATATCGCTACCAGGCTTATCGACCTGGTCAAGGCCTTTGTGGGTCATGTTTACGGGGGACTCGGAATATCCCTGGCTGGCGCCTGCACAATTTTCGGGGCAATATCCGGATCTACCCAGGCAACTGTCGCGGCGATCGGCAAACCAATGAGAGGGAGCATGATCAGCTCGGGATACCGTTCGCAGGACGTCAACGCGCTTATCATAAGCGCGGCAAACCTGGCAGCCCTTATACCGCCGAGCATAGGCATGATCGTTTTCTGTGTTCTGACAAGCGTTTCGGTAGGCGAACTGTTTGTTGCGGGAGTCGGTCCCGGTCTTTTCATTTTCGTGATGTTCTCCATTTATAACTATTTCAATTCCAAAAGACTTGATATCCCCAGGACGGAGCGTCTCCCGTGGAAGCAGAGGCTGATCACTCTTAAAAGGGCGCTATTGGCGCTTGGTTTCCCCATCATCATTATCGGCGGGATATATTCAGGGACTTTCAGCCCAACAGAGGCAGCAGCGGTTTCCGTCCTTTATGCCGTGGTCTGCGAGATGTTCATCTACCGCGTGGTTTCCTTCAGGGATCTTTACGACATCGCTTTATCCACCGGGGCTATAACATCGGCGCTTTTCATACTGATCGCTGTGGGACAGGCCTTTTCCTGGCTATTGACATATGCCCGTATCCCCCAGGAACTGACAATGCTTTTCCTCGGCACAGACCCGTCGGCCATAAAGATCCTGTTCATGGTGACCATATTCTTCTTCTTTGCCTGTATGTTCGTTGACCCGATAGTGGCCAACCTTATCCTGGTACCTATCTTCTATCCTGTCGCAGTAAGGGCTGGTATCGACCCGATCCATCTGGGTATCGTCGTGACCCTCCAGTCGGTGATCGGAGGAATAACTCCACCCTTTGGCTCAAATATTTTCGTTGCCTGCGCTGCTTTTAACGAAAGCTACTGGGATGTTATAAGGGGCATTCTGCCCTACCTTATCATGTTCCTCTTTTTCTCGGTGTTGATCATTTACGTGCCTGAGATCGCCACGGTCTACAGATTTTTCTTCTTTAAGAAATGAACAAGAGGAAGGGAAGGTAATGCTAAGGAGGGGATCCGGAGAGCGGAAGAGACGAGGAACAAATGGAGAACAGGAGATCCCGCTAAAGAAGAAAAAACAGAGGAGGTTTTCAAAGTGAAGAGAAAGTCGACATTGATAGTAGTTCTGGCAATTGTGTGTTTCCTGTTGAATGCGGGTGTCGTTGCCGCGGATGCGGCCCCCAAATCGGTCATGGAGTCAAGCAAACCCGTAGTATGGAGACTTGCCCATGCCGCATATGAGGGAGAAATCACCTATATGTGGGCCGAGAAGATCGTCGAGGGGATAGAAAAAGCATTTGAAGGCAAGGTTGAGGTCGAACATTTCCCTGCCGGTCAGCTTGGAAGCTATACAGCCATGGCGGAGCTGCTTCAGAATGGGGCCCTGGAGTTCAATATCCCGGCAACGGCAGCCCCTCTGGGGCAGATCGTTCCCGAAGCCAAATTCCTTTCGATCAACTTCATGTTGAATGAAAACTATCACGTCAACGATAAAGCGCTGAACGAGGGGAAGGCTTTCGAACTCATCGAAAAGAAACTTGAAGCGCAGAATATCAAGGTGATCCGCTGGTTCCTTGAAGATTTCAGCTGCTGGTCGTCAAACTTTCCGATCAGGAAGCTTGAGGATCTGGAAGGTCTTAAGATAAGGGTCTACCCGTCGTCGCAGATCGTCGCGAACTACCGGGTACTTAAAGCCAACCCCACCGAAGTCCCTTACGCGGAGGTCTACAGCGCACTTCAGCTGAAAGTTGCCGATGCACAGGAGAATCCTGTAAGTACCATTTACAGCAACAAGTACTATGAAGTCCAGAAATACGTTATCCTCTCGAACCATACGGGAGTTATCAACGGTTTTTCGGCAAACAAGGACTTCTGGAATGGTCTGGCAAAAGAAGACCAGGAGAAGATAGAGAAAGTCGTGGAAGAGGTTACCCAGTACACCTTCACCAAAATGGACGAAATGGTCCAGTATGCTACTGATCAGATCCTGGCGTCCGGCAACACCGAGATCCTGGAACTGGACCCCAAGGAAAGAGCCCGGATAGTTGAGGCAAGCATCCCCGCAAGGGAGGAATTCCTCAAGGATTCCGGTCAGGATGGGCAACTCGTTATCGATCTGTGGCTTGAAGATGTAAAGAAATTCGAAGCGGAGCTGGCTGGCAAGTAGGTTTCAAAGTGAGTTTGCATGATCCGGCATGATTTGATCCCTTGCGTGGAGCGGATCTTGCAACGTTGAGATCTGCTCCACGCCTGCATAAAAAGAAGGAGGTTAAAAAGTGAGCGGCGAGAAGAAAAGACTCAACCTCCCCTTTGTGGGGATCGCATCATTCGGGAAGTATCCCATATGTACCGATCTGGACGAACTGGACGCCGACGTGGCTATATTGGGAATGCCCTGTGATATCGCTGTCCAGTCCCGCTCAGGCACCCGTTTCGGCCCGAGGGCTATCAGGGTGGAATCAACGGCTTTCATGGGTCTTAACGGGGCTTACGATCCTGAAAGGGACGACATTTACCTGGGTCCCCCCTGGAAGATAGTTGACTGCGGAGATGTGGATATTATTCATGGAGACCTCGAGCAAAGCTTTGACAACTGTGAGGAAATGGTCCGGAAAATAGTATCCAGGGGCACGATCCCTGTAACGCTTGGAGGGGACCATTCGATCACAATTCCTGTTGCCAAGGCGTTGGACAAATATCAGGACATTACGTATTTCCATCTCGATGCCCATCTTGACTGGGCTGATGTAAGGTTCGGCCAGAGATACGGCAACGGGAGCCCCGCAAGGCGAATATCGGAGATGAAGCACTTCAGTGGCATGGCCCAATACGGGGTGAGAGGTGTCGGTAGCAGTTTCAAATCCGATTTCGACGAAGCTCGCGCTTACGGAAGCGTGATAATGTCCCCGAAAGAGATCCGAAAGATGGGGATCGCCAACGCCATGGATATGGTACCTGGATCCGAAAGATACTACGTTTCCATGGATGTTGACGCCATCGACGGTTCGTTGGCCCCAGGGTCCGGTTCCCCGTCTTTCGGCGGGTTCAATTACGACGAAATGAACGAGATGCTGGAACTCATAGCCAAAAAGGGAGATGTGGTCGGTTTCGATTTTGTGGAAGTAGCTCCCTCATACGATACCAACGGAACCACAAGCATGATGGCGGCAAGGCTGATCCTGGACTTCATGGGATTCATCCTTAAAGAGAAAGAGAAAAAGATCAGGAAGTGATCCGACCGGGATGGAACGTGGGAATTTCCAGGCACAGATCTGAAAGTTCCCACGTTTTACCGCTCACAGGACAAAGAACGGTCTTTTCTTTCCTTTCGGCAGCGATCCTGGAGCCATGCAAAAAAACGGCAGGAGGAATTGGATATGGAAGGGAAATATCTGTTGGCTAACCCTAATTTCAGCGAAGCAAGGAACCTGGAGACCGTAGAAAAAATCATCGACGCAGTAAAAGATATTGATGGCGTTAAACTTGTCAAATACGAACCTGAGGGCGAATTCAACCGGACCGTGGTCACTTTGGTCGGGACCCCTGATCCTCTGATGGAAGCTCTTGTCAGCCTGACCGCAAAATGTGTTGAACTTATCGATATGCGGGAACATTCAGGGACCCACCCGAGAATGGGAGCCATGGATGTTATTCCGGTATATCCGTTCAAGAACGTAACCATAGATGAAGCTGTTGAATTTTCCAGGGAATTGGCCGACAGGATATTCGAGAAGACAGAAGTGCCGATCTTTTTCACGGGGTCCAGCGCGACATCTGAAAAGAGGAAAAAGCTTCCCTTCATAAGGAAGGGGCAGTTCGAAGGTCTCAGGGACCTGTTGAAGGATAGCAGGGATCTTCCGGAAAGATCTGAAGAATACGAGTCGAGAAAACCCGACCTCAGTGTTGACGGTCTGCTTGACGAAAAAGCCGGGGGTACGGTTATCGGGGCATTTGAAGACATTGCTGCATTCTTTAACATTTTCCTGGACACAGAGGACCTTTCGATCGCAAAGAGAATAGCCGATTCCATCAGGGCGGACAGGGGCGGATTCTCAACGGTTCAGGCAATAGGGATCAAATTTGACGGAAGACCAGGGACTGTCGTTTCAATGAACGTGATGGATTGCAACAAGACCCCGATCTACAGGCCGTTTGAAACAGTGAAAAGGGAAGCTGAAAGATACGGGGCAAGAGTCACAGGATCGGAGCTCGTCGGGATCGTAAGGCTTGATTTCATTATCAATTGCTTCGAACACCAGCTCCAGCTTGAAGGTTTCAAGAGAGAACACATTGTTGAAACGCACCTTATGTAAGACTTGTTGACTTTTTATAAACGGCCGTTCCCTGTTATCACTCCTTTCCCCGTTCAGGATCGGGATCCGTTTTATTCTCAGTAGTTGGCGATCCTCGATCCGGCTAGAATGCAGAGTATCTCGTACATCATAGTTGCCGCTACAAGGGCCGTGTATCCCGATGGGTCAAAGGGGGGTGACACCTCCACAACATCGGCTCCCACCAGGTTGAGCCCCCTGAACCCGCGGATAAGGCCCTGAGCTTCCAGGGAAGTAATTCCTCCTATTTCAGGGGTGCCTGTCCCGGGAGTGAATGCCGGGTCGAGGCCGTCCACGTCAAAAGTGATGTAGAGCGGCCCGTTTCCCACGATCCGTCTTGCCTCTTCTACGGTTTTATCGACGCCGATCCTGGCAAACTCTTCCATGAAAATGGTCCTTATCCCGTTCCTTTCACCGAATTCCCAGCATTCGGGGGAATTGGCAGCTCCCCTTATCCCGATCTGGACCATCCGATCCGGGGCGATCAGCTTTTCCTCGCAAGCCCGGCGGAAAGGTGTCCCATGGCTGTATTTCGAGTTCATCTCCTCGTCGCAGCAATCCGTGTGGGCGTCAATATGGATCAGTCCCAGGGGGCTATCCTTTGCGATAGCTCGAAGGATCGGAAGAGTGATCGAATGGTCGCCACCGGCACTGAGGGGCCAGACTCCGGCACTGTTCAAACGGTCGTAAAAGGATGTGATATCCCTGTGGCTTGCCTCAACATCAAATATTCTGCTGAAGGGAACATCCCCCACATCTCCCACACGGCATAGTTCGTAGGGGTTGACCCTTGTGACATGGTGGATAGAACGCATCATACTGGACATGTCCCTGATCTGGCGGGGCCCCTGGCGGGTTCCGGACCTTGCTTCCACAGCTCCGTCGTAGGGTACGCCAACAAGGGCAATGTCAATTTCCGACGGGTCATCAACGAAGGGTGTCCTCATGAAGGTCGGTATCCCGCAATATCGGGGAGCGTGCATGGGATTTTCCTCGCCTTGCCTGAAGTAGAAGCCGCTCTCGGGTTTCATGAATATCCCCTCCAAAAAGGAAGAATTTCTTAAAGCCTTGCAGCCTGGATCTCTGGATACGGCTATTTTAACCTTTTACCTGCCCTGAATTCTCACTCCCTTTTCCCGGTATCCCTTCCAATAGCGGCAGGTTTTTGAGAGGTGGTAAAATAATGCTGAGTCAGAGTGATAACATCAAATAGAGAAGATGTGGAGGCCCGATGAGGTCGAAGAGGCTTTTTGTAGCTTCCGTAGCGATCTTTTCAATAATACTTTTTATGGCCACTTGTGCCGGTGCCGCATATATTAACGGCCAGGATATCGACGGTATAGTGTTCGATGGAGCGATCTACCTCATTGATCCGGAAGGCGAGCCCGTAAGGGCTGTCTTTTCAGGCTACCAGGTGACGATCTACTGGGGAGACGGGGGAACGAGCAAGTATCTGCTTGAATCGATGGAGATCGAGTTTCCATGGGACATCGAACTTTTCACCGATCCCGACCAACCTCAACCTCTTATAAATCCTATACTCGAGATATTCCAATAGTGCCGGGGCAAGTGAGCGGCTCGAATATGCGACCATAAGGGGGTTATTGTTGTGAAGAAGATCAAGATCGGGAACAACCCCTATTTATTGCCGATGCCTATGGTGATAGTGGGCTCCAGCATAGGGAAGCGGCCTAATTTCATGGCAGTGGCCTGGGTGAGCAGGGTGAACGCCAAGCCTGCGCTTATGAGCATCGCCATCGGCCGTCATGCCACAGCCCAGGCCATTCAACACACAGGAGAGTACAGCATCAACATACCTCCGGTTGATCTTGTTAAAGAGACGGACCTGCTGGGGATCGTAAGCGGGTCGGATTTCGACAAGTCATCCCTCTTTGAGGTATTCTACGGATCCCTGAGAAAGGCGCCCATGATCAGACAGTGTCCCGTTACGATGGAATGCAAGGTTGTTCAGGCAGTCGAACTGCCCGTGGATGTCCTGTTCATCGGCGAGGTCGTTGGAGTGTGGTCCGAGGAAAGATTTCTCTCCGACGGAAACCCGGATGTCGAAAAAGTCAAGCCCTTCTGCCTGACCATGCCCGACAACCGTTACTGGTCGGTGGGAAGTGAGGTCGGAAGGGCCTGGCATGACGGTCTCGGGCTCAAGGACAGTCTTTCTCGGGCCGCAGAGAAGGCCTGATGAACTGGCTATCCTATACAAGCCTTGCATGGACCGAGAGGATACTGTCTCCTCCTGAGGATATGCGCGAAGAGGCGCAGGTATATATAGGCGCCGTTAAGATGAACTTCGACGGGGGAGCCAGGACCATGCTCCACCTCGGGTGCGGCGCCGGGGGGCATGACTTTCATTTCAGGGATCATTTTGAGATCACAGGGGTGGACCTTTGCGAAGAGATGCTTGTTATGGCGAGAGGGCTTAACCCTGAGGTCAGGTATTTTCAGGGCGACATGCGCAGCGTGAGGCTGGATCGAAAGTTCGACGCGGTCGTGATCCCCGACTCGATCATGTATATGACCACAATAGAGGACGTGAAGAAGGTCCTTGGGACTGCTGCCCTGCATCTTGTCCCGGGCGGTGTCTTCCTGGCCGTGGTCCATCCGAAAGAGGCGTTCCGGAACAACAATTTCGTATACTCCGGTTCGGACGGGGAAACCGAGGTCACTGTCTTCGAGAATAACCACGTGGTCTCGGACAGCACCTACAAGGCCGTTATGGTCTACCTCATTCGCCGGGGCGAAGATCTGCAGATCCTTCACGATGTCCACACCCTGGGCCTTTTCAGCCAGTCCGAGTGGATGGGAGCTTTTGACGGATCGGGGCTTTTTATGGAGAAAGAGATAGCCCTGGATGATCTTTACGATGACTTCCTGGCTGGAGAAGGGGATTACCGGCTTAAGGCCTATGTCTGCACATTTTCGAGAAAAAAGAAGGATGAAGATCTGGCGGTATTAATTTGATCAGGCGAGATCCCGAAGCAAAGAGAGGAACATAATGGACAGTTCGAACCTGTTAGTTCTTGCCGTGCTTGCCGTCACAGTGGTCTTCCTTGTTGTCGATGTAGTCAGGATCGACGTCGTGGCTATTGTGTGCATGCTTGCCCTTGGATGGACCGGGGTCCTGTCCCCGGGGGAGGTCTTCAGCGGGTTTTCCAGCAATGCCGTCATGGCCATGATGGGGGTTATGATCCTGGGGCAGGGCATAGCAGGAACGGGCATCATGGACCTGTTCTCTGCGGCAGAGATAAGGAAGGCAGGAACAGACAGGAGAAAAATAATTGGACTGATGTCCCTTTCTGTGGGCCTTCTCTCGGGATTCGTGCAGAACATTGGGGCGGCGGCTCTTTTCCTGCCGGGGATACTCGATATCTCCCGCCGGGAAAAGATCCCGCCATCTGCCCTGATAATGCCCATAGGTTTTGCGGCCATCCTGGGCGGCACCCTGACCATGATAGGTTCGGGTCCCCTTATTCTCATCAACGACCTGATCCGTAACTTCGGTCTTGAGCCCTACACGTTCTTCAGCGTCACGCCCGTGGGAGTGCCCCTTCTGATAGCGGGCATAATGACAGGGGCTGGGATATTCGCCGCCCTGTACCCGAGGCTGAACGAAGGTATCCTGAAGTGGGGATACTTCGGGAAAGTTACGCTGCCGCAGGTATTCAAGGTCAGTGACCGTGCGGTGGTGATCCCGGTAGCGGTGATCATCGTTCTGACCCTTTTCCTGATGGAGGTTGCCGGCCTATGAAGCGTTCATGTCTCTGCTATCATGGTAAGGGTCCCATTCAGGAGGTGACAAGTTGAACACTCTGGTTTCCTTGCTTGCGGGTTTCCTGCTCGCCCTGCTTCTTTATGTCTCCTTCAAAATGATCCGTCGTTCCGGTAGTTCCAGAGGCCGTGAGACCACGATACACTCAAGCATCCAGCAACTGAAGTCCATAGGGCAACTTTCGGTCTTCAAGGTCCTCACCAAGGAGATAGTCACCGAGGTTGACCATTCCTGGGGGGCAATAGGGAAGAAATACTTTTCCTGGATACTCTCTAACAAGAAGATGGCCATGATCTTCGAGTTCGTCATAGATTTCCGTTATGACCTCCGTAGTCCTGAATTCCAGATAATCGAGGAATCGGAGGGCAATTACCTTCTTCGAATGCCCCCCTGCGTCCATGAGACAAGCATCAGGGATGTCCAGTTCTACGACGAGCAGAAGTGCAAGCTTCTGCCCCTTCTTCTTCCGGACCTCCTTAATACCATTCTTGGTGACGGTTTCAGCGAGGAGGACAAGAACAGGCTGAAGGACGCTGCCAAAAGGGCTGCGGAAGCCCAGGCGGAATCGATGATAGCCGGTCTCTGTCCCGACGTTGAGCAGTCGGCGAGACAAACACTCCAGTCCCTGGCTAAAGCCTTCGGCGCTGAGAGCGTGAACTTCGAGTTCCCTCATGCAGGGAAGAAGGGTGCGACCAAAGACGACAGGGAATGAAGGAAGTCCTGACCGGAAGGTCAGGGCTTCCTGTTCTCCCCGCTTGTTCCTGCTGTGTCCTGGTCCACGCTTTCCGCTACTTTTTTTGTCCAGTCCCTTACAGCATCCCAGTCACGGAAGTCCCCGACGGGGCTTTTGGCCATTTTTATTGCAGCCCTTTCCAGGAGAGAGAGTTTGCCCGGGTCTATCCTTCCGGCAAAGTATCCCAGTAGAGCAGGCTTCAACGGTGCTATGGAATCGTCCAGGGCCTTCCGGCCCGCAGCGCGCTGTTCCTCGTCGTCAACAGCGAAAGCCATTCCCACGGCAAAGGCCCCTGCCAGCCGGTTCTCCAGATCTGCGCCGTGCTTTTCGACGAAAGACTTCATTTCCTTGATCTTTCCGTAATAAATGGGGCCCCCCAGGATAACATGGTCATATCCATCTGTGAGGGGTGAGTCCTTGAGGTTCACAGCTTCCGCTTGCCAACCTGCTGCCCCTATCTCCGATGCAATGGCTTCCTCGATCTCACTGGTCGATCCCTTGCTCGTTGCGAAAGCTACCATTACCTTGCCTTTGCCCTTATCCGGGGCTACCCCTTCCTCCTAAGCGAAAGCGCATCCGGCAAAAAAGCAGGTCGCTGCCGCTACAATGCCCAGAATGGCAATTGTTCCTGTTCCGGGCGAACGCACCATGTTGCTTTCCATTGTTTGATGCCTTTCCTGGATCGAGGTTCCATCGTTTCTCATAAAAGTCCCCCCTGGGAAGGTCAGTTGAAGGGGATCCTGAGATCCTGGCCAATAATCCTGGGGAAGGAAAGTTCTTTCGTCCCCGACCTGTCGCTGGCTTCCGCAAAGATCCTTGAACTTTCTGAACGCTACGGGCTGAACATAGATGTTGATGCCAGGATAGAGGATATCTCAGTGGGGATGCAGCAGCGCGTCGAGATCCTCAAGATGCTCTACCGTGACGCGGATCTGCTGATCTTTGACGAGCCAACCTCGATGCTCACTCCCCAGGAGATCTCTGAACTGATGGAGATAATGAGGAACCTCGTCAGGGAGGGCAAATCGATCATCCTTATCACGCACAAGCTCAGGGAGATCAAGGCTGTTGCAGACCGCTGCACTGTCATCCGCCGGGGGAAATGCATCGGGACGGTGAATGTGCGGACAACCAGCCAGGAAGAGATGGCCTCGATGATGGTCGGCAGGGAGGTTTCCTTCAAGGTCGCGAAAAAGCCATGTCAGCCGGGGGATGTGGTTTTGGATCTGGATGGGCTTTCGGTACTCAATTCCAGGAAATTCAGTGCTCTTAACAACTTTTCCATGCAGGTGAAAAGCGGCGAGATAGTGGGGCTGGCGGGAGTTGAGGGCAACGGACAGACGGAGCTGGTGGAGGCAATTACGGGGCTTCGAAGGCCGGTTTCGGGTTCGATGAAGCTGAAGGGCAGAACGCTGAACCCCCTCTCGAGGCGTGAAAGAATAGAGATGGGGATCGCACACATACCGGAGGACAGGCAGAAACATGGCCTCGTGCTCGAGTTCACCCTCGGACAGAACATGATCCTCAAGAACTACTACCATCCCCCTTTTTCCAGGGGTTGGTTCCTGCAGTTCGACAATATCCGCGAACACGGGGAGAGAATGATCGGGCTTTTCGATGTCCGTTCCGGCAAGGGGGTCGACTCCTTCGCCGGTGACCTTTCGGGAGGGAACCAGCAGAAAGCGATAGTTGGGCGCGAGATCGACAGTGACCCAGACCTTCTTATTGCAGTACAGCCCACCAGGGGGCTCGATGTCGGGGCCATAGAGTACATCCACAAGAGGCTGGTGGAGCAGCGCGACAGGGGCAAGGCGGTGCTTCTTGTCTCCCTGGAGCTGGACGAGATATTCAACCTTTCGGATCGCATAGTTGTCATTAACAGCGGCGAAGTCGTCGACATGGTGAAGACCGATGAGACCGACGAGCATGAGGTCGGCCTCATGATGGCGGGGGTCAAAAGGGGGAGGGGCCGGTGAGAAGGCCGGGTAATGTGCTCTCCATGTCCCTCCTGGCAGTTCTTCTGGGGCTTGCGGCCTGGCAGGTGCAACCTTCTACACGGGGTATGCATCTAACATGCAGATAGGCGTTCTGCCCAGCTAGGGTTTCGACGGGATAGCTGTAGCCCTCCTGGGGGCTTCCGAACCCCTGGGGGTTTTCGCCTCGGCCCTCTTTTTCGGGGTGCTGCATTCCGGGAAGGGTTTCATGAACGCAATGACCAACATCCCGCCGGAGATCTCCGATACTATTATCGCCACCATTATCTACTTTACTGCCACAAGCGTTCTCATTGGAAGGATATGGGGCTTCCTGAGGCGCAGGGGGGTCAGGAAGAAGGAAAACCCTGCAAAAGAGGCGGAAGGGGATGGGGTCTGAGATGGAGATATGGACAATTACTGCACAGATCTTTCCCTATGCGGTGGCATTCACAATACCCCTGCTGATCACTTCCCTGGGGGGGCTTTTCAGCGAGAGGAGCGGCGTGGTCAACATAGGTCTGGAAGGGCTTATGGTCATGGGACTTTTCGCTGCGGCAATAACCATCAGAGGATTGGAGGATGCGCTTCCAAAGGGGGCGATCCCTTTGGGGTTGCTCGCGGCGGCCCTTGGCGGTGCGCTGTTCTCTCTCCTTCATGCCTTTGCATCGATCAACCTGAACGCCGACCAGATAATCAGCGGAACGGCTATCAACATGATGGCCTCGGCCATAACGGTCTACCTTGCCAGAACTTTTACCGGTAGCGGGAACATCCGCATCAGGACGGGGATCCTGCGGCAGGATGTTCCCGTCCTTGCAGATATCCCCGGCCTGGGTAGACTCCTCTTTACCCACACCTACTGGACAACCTGGTTAGTACTGATCCTTTTGGCCCTGTCCTGGTTCCTGCTATACAAGACATCCTTCGGGCTGCGGCTCAGGGCATGCGGAGAACACCCCTCTTCGGCCGCATCGGCAGGGGTCAACGTCTTCTTCATGCGCTACATGGGGGTAATGATATCAGGAGCCTTTGCCGGACTCGGGGGTGGCGTAATACTGGTGACCTACTCGGGGGAGTTCAACGGGACCGTGGCAGGGTTGGGCTTTCTGGCCCTGGCCGCTCTCATCTTCGGGCAGTGGAGGCCTTTGGGCGTGCTTGGAGCCACCCTCTTTTTCGGGTTTGCGGCCACAGTGGCCAATGTATCGCAGGTTATACCGCAGTTTGCGGTGATACCCCCCCTGCTTCTGAAAAGCTTTCCCTACATTGTGACACTGGCTGCCCTTGTCCTCTTCTCAAAGACCTCTCGTGCGCCAAAGGCTGCCGGTCAGCCCTACTTCCCGGGGCAGGGGTAGTTTGAAGTTTGAAGGGTTAAGTTTGAAGTGTGAAAGAAAGAAATAAAGAAGAAGGACGGAAGGGCAAGTTTGGAGGGTGGAAAAACCTCAAGGTCAAAGGCGTTAACGGTAAACAGTAAACGCGAAGTCCCGCGGTCTCTGCGGGGGTCAACGGTAAAATCAAAACACAAGGCGAAATGCTTTAGAAAAACGGCCCGATTGGGGCTTTACCGGAAACTCAGGGGGCGCCGGATGGCGCCCCCTGAGTTTTTGGACTGCCCGTGGAATAAACGGTTTCCAGTTCTAGAACTCCGCCAGTTCTACCCTCCTGTTCTTTGCCCTTCCCTCCTCGGTCCTGTTCGAAGCGACGGGGGCCAGCATGCCCACACCCGCTGGGATCATCCGCGACGCGGGGATCTGGAACTTCTCCTGCAGGTATTTGACTACCGATTCCGCACGTCTCCTGGAAAGCCCCATATTGTACTCCCTGTCGCCGGTGCTGTCGGTGTGGCCCACGACAAGGACCCTCAGATCGGGAGAGGCTTTCAGCAGCTTGGCGATCTCCTCCAAAGCCGGAACTGACTCGGGTTTTATGTCCGTCTTGTCTGTGTCGAAGAAGATCCCGTAGAGGGCGATCCGTCCTGTTTCCTCGATCCCTTTCGCCATCTCCTCTGAGGTAACTGTCACCATCCTGGTCTCCATCGGTCTGGTCTCGACAAGATCCACTCTTACGTAGGTTCGCCCTTTCTCCATTTTTGTCTCGTTGCCCCAGAAATGATTCTCCAGGGCGTAAAGGGTCACATAGACGTCCCCCTCCGGCCTGGTCAGCCGGGCCGACAGGAACTGCTGATTCTTGGTCCGTTCATCTCCGGGGAGGGGGTAATGCCTGTCCCTTCCGTAAAGGGTTTCGGCGAAACTGTCGTAAGGGCCGAGTTCTTCCTTCGATGCCGAAAAAAGTATCTCGTAGCCATTTCCCTTCAGTTCAGCCTCGTAGTTCCGAAGGACTTCCAGGGCGCTCCGTCCCTCCGGCACGATGTAGAGGATCCTGGTGACCCTGCCCTCCACCTTGTCTTCGGCAGCGAACTTGTACCTGTCCCCTTCGTAGACAGTTTTGCCGAGGGGTACCAGGGCCCTGTCGTATTCATTCGTCGAATACTGGACTATGAAGGAACCCTCGTATCGTTTTAGCAGGGATGGATCCCTGCTGTTTTCGACATCTGCTCCGAAGCCCAGGGACGGCAACAGAAAAACAAGAACGAGGGAAAGGATATACCTGGATCTGAAGGACTTGCCTTTCATCGGCATAACTGCCACCTCCTTTTTCAATTCTCTGAAAATTCACTGGTGTACTGGATCATTATAATAGAATAGCAAAAAGGAAGCAGGATCCTGGTTTATTGTCGGGATATTCCCGGCCGGGCAAAGAAAGTGCCAGGAGAGTGATCGGAGGTAGAACCCTTGAAGATCATCGAGACAGGTATCTTTATCCAGGCGAGTCGCGAAAAGGTATGGGAAGCGCTTTCGGATCTCGGGAAATACTCCGAGTGGAATCCCTTCATCCCCGGTATATCGGGCGAATTGAAGGAAGGAGCCCGGCTTTTGGTGCGGATAGCTCTTCCGGGAGGGGATCCGATGGATTTTGCCCCCATAGTCAAGGTTGCAGAACCGGGAGTGGAGCTGCGCTGGCTCGGGCGCCTTTGGATCCCGGGCCTCCTGGACGGGGAACATTCCTTCAGGATAGAGGAGGCCGGCGAGGGGCATGTCCACCTTGTCCAGAGCGAAACATTCCGGGGGATCCTTGTGCCCTTTCTCCCATCGTCCCTTTTTGAAAGGACACGGCAGGGCTTCGAGGAGATGGACCGGGCACTCAAGGAAAGAGTGGAAGGTACCGGTTCCTGAAGACCTCTAGATCGACAGGAACCCGGCAACAAGGAATGCCGCGCAGGCCATGCTTGCGGCTATCATCGCGTAGGGCAGCTGGGTCAGGGCATGGCGTATGTTGTCGCACCCCGTGGAAGCCGAAACAAGGATGGTCCCGTCGGAGTAGAAGCAGCAATGCTGGCCCATGGTCCCTGCTGCGACGGTCGCGGCCACCGCAAGGACCAGGTTGGCCCCCAGGGCCTGTGCCAGGGGGATCACCAGCGGGAATGCGATCAGGTACAGGCTCCAGCTGATGCCCACCAGGAAGGCGACCAGGCCCAGGATAACGAAGATGACGAGAGGGAAGAGCGCCGGCGATAGAAGAGGTGTTGCCTTCCCGATAATGAAAGGGATCAGACCCAGGTCCTGGTTTACCTGGTTGAAAGTGAAGGCCAGGGTTGTGAATACCATGGGGAAAAGCATGTTGCTGATCCCCTTCAGACAGGTTTCGGTGAAACGTGCCACGCGCATGATCCCCTGATAGCGGTAGTAGATACAGCAGAAGCAGAGGGCAGCGACCCCTCCCTTGAATAGATTGACCTCAAACCACATCGTTCCCGCTATAAGTACCAGGAGAGGCAAAACCAGGTTTCTGGCCCTTGCATTCGGTACTTCATTTGCGAAGTCGGAAGACTTTCTCATGGCGATGAGATCCGAACCCGGAGGTGCCAGCTCACCGGTTCTCAAGACCCGTTCTTCGGCCTTTTTCATTGGTCCCAGGGCAGGAACGATGCCGGAGATAACCAGCGGAACCATGAAAAAGGCAAACCAGGCGTAGAAATTGAACGGGATCGTCCTTACAAAGAAGGCCAATCCCTGTCCAGCGGGCAGGTTCATATACTTTTCAAGCAGGGCCGCTATGAAAACAGCCCAGGCCGAAATGGGCACCAGCGAGGCCACCGGGGCTGCGGACGAATTAACAACGTATGCTGTCATCTCCCTGGGGACCTTGAAGCGGTCAGCCGACGGGGTCATGCAGATCCCAAGGGTCAGGCTGATAAGAAAGTCATCGATAAAGATGAACAGGCTCATGAGCCATGTCCCCAACAGTACGCCCCTTCGCGTGGAGACCCTTGAAGAGACCCAGTCTCCGAAACCCCTGGTCCCACCCGACCGGTCAAGCACAGCCACAAAGGCGCCCATCACCGAACACAGCAGGATAACGAAACCTATGGTCGGGTCCTGCATTACTCCGTAAACAGTGTCCAGCATCGACGGGAAAAAGGAGAGACCGCTCTTCAGCATGAAGCCGACAGCGATGGCAATAACCAGTGATTCCAGGGAACGCCTTGTTGCGATAACGGCGCCAAGCAGAACAGTTACTGGAACAAGGGAAACCCAACCTTCCGGGCTCAAATCCGTACCCCCACAACCGGGAAATTTGTTCTGTTTGTTGCATGCAAATAATAATACACCCTGTCCGGAACTGGCAAAGCCCCTTTAATCATAGTAAAATAGCATCAGTTCAAAGAAACTGTCCCCCCCGGGAGGCGAGAATGACGGACACCGAAGATCGCTCCCAACTATCAGTTCTTCACGTAACCCCTGAAATAGCGCCCTTCTCCAAGGTGGGAGGCCTGGCGGATGTCGCCGGATCACTTCCTTCGGCATTGTACAGGCTTGGCGCTGATGTCCGTGTCATGACACCTTCGTGGCCCGGGGTGACCGAACGCCTGAGTGAGAAAGGTGCTGAGGAAATTTCCGACCCCGCATATGTCTGCGTGATGCTGAGGAACAGAGAATACTGCGGTTCCGTAAGGCTCTTCGTTCTTGACGGTTTGAAGATATGCCTTCTTGAGCATCACGATCTCTTTTCTTCGTCGGGGATCTATCCCCAGGACCTTGATCCTGTTTCTGTAACCCCTTTTGCCTTTCTCTCCCTGGCAGCGGTGGAATATTCCCTCTATGGCGGGTGGAGGCCCCAGGTCCTGCACCTGCACGACTGGCCCTCCTCCCTTGCGGCTGCAGCCCTGAAATGGCACAAGAAGTATTCCTTTGCTGACGGCAAGCCCAGGACGGTGCTCACGATCCACAACCTGGCCCACCAGGGTACTCTTCCTCTTTCAGCATTGAATGACCTGGGAATGGGTCCGGATTCTTTCTCGTTGGATGGCGCAGAATTTTACGGTAAGGCGAACCTGCTCAAGGGAGGCATTGTCGCCGCGGATCTAGTGACGACGGTCAGCCCTAATTATGCCAGGGAAATAATGACCCCGGAATTCGGCGAGGGGCTCGAAGGTGTCCTCGCATACCGTAAGGAAAAAGTATCAGGGATCCTCAATGGGATAGATACTGCTGTCTGGGATCCGGCTTCGGACAGGCTGATACCTGCCAATTTCAGCATTGGTGACATGAAGGGCAAGAAGGTGTGCCATGCCTCGTTATTATCCGAGTGCGGCTGGGATGGTTTTCAAGGGCCGGTACTGGTCTCAGTGGGGCGACTTGTAAGACAGAAGGGGTTGGATATCCTTCTTGATGCCCTGGACGAAATACTTGCAGCAGGAGCACGGCTTGCGGTTATAGGCACAGGGGAGGGATCCCTGGAGAAAAAGTTCGCCGATGCATCGGCCCGAAGACCTGATGGACTCCACTTCCGGCCTGCATTTGACGATCGTTTTGCCCGGCTTTCCTACGCCGGGGGTGACATATTTCTCATGCCGTCGCTTTTCGAACCCTGCGGACTTTCACAGATGATATCCATGAGGTACGGTACCGTACCGGTAGTGAGGGCTGTGGGAGGGCTTGCCGACACCGTCTTCGATGTCGACGCAGGACCTCGCGGGACTGGCTTCACCTTCGAAGATCTCAGTCCCGGTGCCCTGGCGGGTGCAGTAAAGAGGGCCCTGGCCCACTTCGCCGAACCAAGGCGATGGTCCCAGCTTCGGAAAAGATGCATGGAGAGGGATTTCTCGTGGGATCCTTCTGCGCGGTCATACCTGTCCCTTTATCGGTCACTGACGGAATGACGACTTTTTTATAATACTGGAGGGGATCGTCATGATATACGGCAAACACGGTAGAGTACTCGCCATAATACTCGCCGGGGGCAAGGGAGAACGCCTTATGCCCCTGACAAAGTACAGGGCAAAACCTGCGGTGCCCTTCGCGGCGAAGTACCGCATAGTCGATTTTGCCCTGTCCAACCTGGTTAACAGCGGTCTTTTCTCTATTTACGTCCTGGTCCAGTTCAAAAGTCAGTCCCTGAACGAACACATTGAACGGGGGTGGCAGTTCGGGGGAGCCCTAAGGGACAGGGACCATTTTGTCACCCTGGCCCCGGCCCAGATGTGGCGCGGCGAACACTGGTACCAGGGGACCTGCGACGCTGTCTTCCAGAACCTGCACCTGGTAACGCTATATGATGCCGATCATGTCTGCATTTTCGCCGCCGATCATATCTACAAGATGGACGTGGAACAGATGCTCGATTACCACATGGCAAAGAAAGCCGACGTAACAGTTGCCGCCAACGTGGTTCCCCGTGCGGAGGCCTGGCAATTCGGCTGCATCCACACCGACGAGGCAGGCAAGATCATTGATTTCGTTGAAAAGCCAAAGAATCCACCGGAGATCCCCGGGAAACCCGGTTTCACCTACGTGTCCATGGGCAACTACATATTCGAAAGGGAGATCCTTGAGGAAGCTGTTATCGATGATGCCCAGAACGAGGGAAGCAGCCACGACTTCGGAAGGGACGTCCTTCCTGGTCTGCATAAGAAATGCAGCATGTTCGCGTATGACTTCTCCACCAATGTCCTCCCCGGCAAGGACAGGCCCTACTGGAAGGACGTGGGCACAATAAAGGCCTACTGGGAAGCTCACATGGACCTGTGCAAGCCCGATTCAGACATGACCCTCTACAATCCCCGTTGGACGATCCGGACCGTTTCATTCTCGGATCCTCCTACCTACTCCTACCCGGTCGGCGGCCAGATATGCTCGATAATAGGCACCCTCAGGGCTGAGGGGAGCCGGGTTCTGGGTGCTGTAGCTCACAATTCTGTACTGTCGAGAGGCACTATCCTGAACCCTGGGTCGATGGTGGAGGACTGCATCCTTGGACAGGGCGTCGAAGTTGGGGAAGGATCGAAACTTCGTAAGGTTATTGTGGATGCCCACAACAAGATACCCCCGAACACAATAATCGGGTATGACATTGAAGAGGACCGCAAACGCTACCACGTGGACGATGAGTCCGGGATCGTTGTAATAGCAATGCCTGCGATGCAGCTGAGGAAGAACCTGGAGATACCCTTTACCCCGCCCCTGGATAGATAGGGTTGCAATAGGGTTGCAGAAGGTAGCAACAGGGAGCTGTATATAGGTATAATGGTACTGGTTATGTTGAAAATTTTTGTAAGACCCTGACAAAGAACAGACAAGTAGAGTAAGTGATCGTCTTCTGTTGGAATCTGGTGGGCGGCTAAGACGGCGCCCGCCCAGTGGTAGAGTTTGCACATGCCCTGGCAGAGACTTTCGTGACCTGTAACAACGGTCTTTTACTGTCGCTGTTTTACTTGGAGGCAGGAACATGAGGTTCGGGCCTGGCTTTCCGGCCCTAGTTAAAAAACAGGCACCTGAATTCCTGTACGGGATTTTAACCCTATACTCATCACCAACCCGGAGGAGGGCCTTAGGGAGATCACTGGTTAATTGAAAAATGGGGTAAAAACCGGGAACAGCACGAAAGGGGAAACGATGTCCTGCTGGCAGTAATACGCAAGGAGGGTACTGCCAAGATCTCGAGGTGAAAAGATGAGGAATGTGATACAGATATCCGAAGCTGCATCGCTGGCACTGCATGGTATGGGTATTCTGGCCATGTGCGGGGGGCGGGTAAGTGTCCAGGAGATAGCGGAAAAGACCGGGTCCTCCGAAGCCCACCTGTCGAAGGTTTTCCAGAGACTATCCAGGGCCGGGCTGGTCAATTCAATGCGAGGTCCCAAAGGAGGGTTTGCCCTTGCCCGTCCGGCGGAGGAAATTACTCTTCTGGATATCTTTACGGCAATAGAGGGTGACCCTAGACCTGAACCATGCCTTCTGTCGAAAGAACGGTGCATCTTCAACGACTGCCTTTTAGGTGACCTTATCCCTGAGATAAACAGGAGGTTCCTGGATCACCTCTCCCAGAAGACCCTTGCCACGATAGTGCCCCCTGCCAAGAACAACCCTTTGGGGTCAGACCTTGATTTTAACCCTTTGTATGATAAAATTATTTTATTATGACAAGACCTCTAAGGATCGAATACCCAGGTGCTCTCCATCATGTTATGTCTCGAGGCGACAACAAGCAGGGAATTTTCCTGAATGATCACGATTGTGAGAGATTTTTTGACATCTACTCAGATATTGTGGACAGGCTCGGTTGGGCAACATTTGCATGGTGCCTGATGGGCAATCATTTTCATCTTGTTGTTGAGACCCCTGATCCTAATCTTTCTGAGGGGATGAGACTCCTCAACGGTATATACACCCAATATTTCAACAAGAATCATGGGAGGGTAGGTCATCTCTTTCAGGGAAGGTTCCGCTCTATCGTAGTGGAAAAAAACAGGTACTTGTTGGAGCTTATAAGATACGTGGTTCTCAATCCTGTCAGATCCGGGCGGATAGACGCTCCCGGCGACTGGCGCTGGAGCAGTTATAGGGCGACCGCAGGGCTGGAAGAGTGTCCAGATTGGTTTGACCCAGGCTGGATTCTGGAGCTCGTGTCCGAAGGTGTCGGTGGCAGGGAAAGCCGAAGAAGGCAGTATATCGAATTTATCGCTCAGGGCATGTTAAAAGAAGAAGATATTATGGACAAGGTCCGGCAACAGATCTATCTCGGAGATGAGAGCTTTATCGAGAGTGTTCAGTTCAAGTGCCCTCCCGATGGATCTGATCCTGATATTGTTAATGAGCAGAGGAGAAAGCCCATGACTTTCCTCCAAGAATATCTTAGAGGGTACCGTGACAGGAGAGAGGCCATGGCAAGAGCTTATCTTGAAGGAGGTTTTAGCCAGGCAGAAATATCGAAGCATTTCGGTGTACATTACAGTACTATTAGCAAAGCGGTACGAGACTACAAGAGGTCTTGATTGTATGCATACGGTCAAAATCAAGGTCTGACCCTAAGGGTTGGATGTGACAACGCAGTTGCGGCCGCTGGTCTTTGCGTCGTAAAGTGCCCTGTCGGCGTATTCGAAAAGCTCTTCGAAACTTGTTTTGCAAGGGGAGACTACTCCAGATACTCCGAAACTTGCGGTTACTTTGAAGGCTCGATCCTGGAAAGGCACCGAAAGCCCCTCCATGCATCCCCGCAGTTTTTCTGCCAGGTCCGCCGCTGAATCAGTATCGGTCTCGGGCAGAAGGATGATGAATTCCTCTCCCCCGAAACGGCCTATAATATCGGTTTTTCGAAGCGTATCGACCAATATTTTTGCAGCGGCTTTCAGAACTGCATCCCCTGCCGAGTGGCCGAAAGAGTCGTTGATGTTCTTGAAATGATCAAGGTCCAGCATGATCATCGAAAGCGCTCCGCCGAAACGGTGAAAACGGTAGATCTCCCTTACTGCCATTTCGTTGAAATGCCTGCGGTTGCAGACCCCCGTAAGCCCATCCCTCGCTGCCAGTTCCTCCAGTTGATCCATCAAATGTCGTATTCCGGAAAAGTCGCTGAGGATATATATCCTTCCGGTAGATTCGTTGTTTTCCCCGGTCAGAAGTGAAACGCTGCATTTGTAGTATTTTGTCATCTCTCCGCGGTTGATCCTGATATCGAACGACTCGGCCGGGTCATCATCCAGAAGCAGGATCAGTTCGGGGTAAGGAGCCAGTATTTCTTTAAGGGGGGAACCGATGGAGTCCCTGTCTATCTCGGGGATCATCCTTCCTGCTGCGGGGTTGAAATCGATCATCCGGCCCCTGTTGTCTGTCACAAGGACACCATCGCCCATGTTTTCAAAAATAACATCCCTTGCCAGAGGGACAATGTCAAGCAGCCTGTACCGGAAAAGTGCCAGGGAGAAAATGACGCCGCTCAGGGAAAGGGCGAAGGGATTAATGTCGAGACCCTGCGGTGCTACCTTGAACATGTAAATTATCATTACTACCCAAGGGATCAGGGAGCCAAAGATAAACAACATCACCTGCCGTCGGAAAAGCGGTGTTGATCTCAAATACATGACCGAGAAGATAAAAGTGCTGGCCGTCACGCAGAATGTCAGGTAAGTTACGCTTATCCAGGCCACCAGGCCCCTGTCGTAGGTGAAAAAGGGAAAAGCGCCAGAGGTCTCAATTCTCGGAGACAGGTGGAACAGGTTGAGCCCTCCAAGGGTCTGGGCAGAAAAGAAAAGGAACAGGGGGATCGAAAGGAAAATAATTAGCTTGCGGATCGTGATAAGGTTCTGTCTCCCTGATATATGAAGGGAGAAGAGGAGCCATGTCGGGGCCAGGACCTGGATCCCGAGGTGCTGAAAACGGATCCACGACATCATTTCGGACAGGGTATCGGAAGAGAGTTCCATGGCGTAGCCAAAGCAGTAAACAGCGGCACCGGTCATGCACAGCGAGAGCCATTTAGCGGGGCTGCCCGCGTTCTTTCTTCTGATCCAGGTGCTGCCGGAGAGGAAAAGAAGGATCGCCGAAGAGAACAACAGTATGAAAATGGCGGATCTTGGGTTGATCATTGCAGGGACTCCTTTTTTGGGAAAACCGGTTTATCGTCCATCTCATGGATTTATATCACAGACCGTCGGAAAAACAACATTATTGGGATCAAGTGTGGCGGGACAATGATAATGTCACCCCATAACGGGACAGTGATAATGTCATCCCCATGAAGACTGGAGGAGACATTTTCTTGAACAGCCGCGAATCGAGGAAGGTATATGTCATGGAGCAGGTTT
>Ga0228535_1000771_pt1 | contig 72935 bp, 81 predicted proteins | sample SJ1metagenome_FD_168457 | JGI IMG/M metagenome (GOLD analysis project Ga0228535, IMG submission 168457) | Enriched culture of PCE-dechlorinating microbial communities from Ithaca, New York, USA - SJ1 | ecosystem: Engineered > Modeled > Simulated communities (microbial... > Unclassified | place...
GAAAGCAACAAAAACATGGCTTACGTTACGAATCCCCCTGTTTGGTCCTTATTCGCGCAGGCGCCCGGGTCAATTGTGATGGGTTGAATCCTTCTTGAACCCTCTTGAACCTTAAATCCTCTCTATCAAAAACCAATCGCGGATTTTGGGGCCCATTATTCAGTTGACGGAAATGCATTATTAGCATAAGAAAACTAAAATAATCATATTCTTCGGGGGAATACCATGACTCTTAAATTTTCATCCCATCCAATTAAACTAGGCACATTGGTGTAAATATTCGCAGAATACATTGCGGATATACCGATATGTCTACTCGTTAATAAAATACTTGCGTGCCACGATCTAAGGAGGAACTAGAAAATGAGGAAAATTACAATAATTCCTGTCATGTTTATTTTTTTATTTTTTATTACGGGATGTATGACAGCTGCCCAGCATAGGGCAGATGTTAGAAATGATGATAAGGATCGCCTCACTGTAGGCAAAGTCCAGAAAGAAATTAGAGTGGGTATGTCTAGTGCTGAAGTTGTAGAAATTTTAGGGTCTCCCAATATGGTTACGACCGACGAAAAGCGCCGTGAAGTGTGGGTTTATGACAAAATCTCCACGGAAACGGCGTACTCCACCTCATCAGGAGGAATATCCGCACTGATTCTGGGTGGTTTTGGAGGAAGCAGTGGCATTGCTGGTGGTGGAATTGGCCCAACGTTCTCACATGGTGCAGGTGCTTCATCAACTTCACAAAAAACTTTGACCGTAGTCATTAAGTACGATGAGTCTGGTAAAGTTAGGGATTTTGCTTATCGTCAGTCGAGTTTCTAATAGTTTATGATTTTTACAGGAGAGAAAAGGATGCTTCAACGGTCTGTCCTATTGTTAATATCCATATTCTTAATAGGTTGCGCTTCAAATATTCCCAAGCAAGCATTGCAACTTTCATCTGAAAGTTTACAACACAGACAAATCCAGACTCGCTATTTTGATACAGACGAAAAAACTCTTTTAGCTGCCTCTGCGGCTGTTCTACAAGACATCGGTTTTAATATTGACGAAAGTGAGACACCGTTGGGAGTAATTGTTGGTTCTAAAAAAAGAAGTGCTGTTAATGTTGGGCAAGTCATAGGAGCAATTTTTGTTGCAGCTTTAACGGGAGTTCCGACGCCCACTGATAAAGATCAGCTCATAAGAGCTTCTCTGGTAACATATCCGACACATATTGACGATGTTGACAAAACAAAATGTCGCAGTGCTGCCAGGATAACGTTTCAACGCATTGTAACAAATACTCAAGGAATGATTTCGAGGCAGGAATGTATTATTGATCAAAAGATTTACCAAGAATTCTTTTACAAGCTTTCTCAATCATTGTTTTTGGAGGCGCATCAAATATGAAAAAGAGTTCGGCGGTCATTTTTGTTTTGTTTCTAATATTGGCTCTCGTATCATGCGCTCCTTCAACAGGAATGGTCATGGACTCTGCCGAATCACAGGTAAAATTACGCAATATTCAATCACGTGCCTTTGACACATCAGACAAAGAAAAAACATTAAGAACTGTGATTGCAACACTTCAAGATTTGGGCTTCATCATAGACAAAGCAGACCTCGATCTTGGAATGGTAAGTGGCACAAAGCTAAATTTCTATGCAATGCGAATGACTGTTAGTGTAAGACCACGTGGTGATGCTCAGATGATTGTCAGGGCAAATGCTCAATATCAATTAAAGGCTGTCGAAGACCCTGAACCCTATCAGGCTTTTTTCAATTCTCTATCCAAGGCAATGTTTTTAGCCGCACAAAACGTAGATTAAGATGGGGTAGTGTAACTTATTTTGTGTGAATTCATTAAGATTAAGGCCATGGAGAGGTAGGAGGAAGCGTTTTTTGTACTCTGCTTCCATTGGCTTTGCTGTAGGGATTTTCATCCCCGAAATCGGTGTAATTTGTCCGGGCATGGGTGTCTTTTCCGTTTTGGGGGCCGATTATGGTGAAAAAGCTCCCAAAGTTATCGGATTTAGAAAAACTCCTCAACACTTTCAGAACTTCGGGCAAGAAAAAACCCGCTATTTCTAGCGGGTTTTGGACTATATGGCATCCCTTTGGATTATGTTCTGGTGGAGATGAGGGGGCTCGAACCCCTGACCTCGGCATTGCGAACGCCGCGCTCTCCCAGTTGAGCTACATCCCCGAAGAAACCCCAAACCGCGATCCTGCTCCACACGGAGGAATCAGTCGGTCAAGGTTCCGGGAACATACATGATTCATCGACGAAAAGTCAAGCAATTGTTAACGGGGGGACTGCTGATCTAAGCTCTTGACGGGATATGCTTTACTCCTTATATTTTCAACGTGGTTAAACATGATGAAGTCGTAAAAAGTCCATTTTGCCATTCCGTGCGAGGGTCATGCAACACGGAATTCATTATTTTCAACCAGTTATGAACATCGGATCCAGTCCGGGATGACAGCGGCGCCGACTTTTTACGAAACCATCGAACATCGATGCCTTGACGCGCTCACCACGGAAGGAGGGGCAACGTGAAACAACAGAAGAAACTGGCCATCCTTGTAGGGGGGGGACCGGCTCCCGGCATCAACAGCGTCATCAGCGCGGCAACGATCCGTAGCGAACTGGAAGGGGTCGACGTCATCGGCATCCGTGACGGCTTTTCCTGGATCATGGAAGGCAACATCGAGCATGTCACGCCGCTCAATATTGAAACCGTCAGCCGAATTCATTTTCACGGCGGTTCATACCTGGGAATTTCCCGCACCAATCCCACAACGGACCCGGTCAAGCTGGAGAAGGCGATCATTTCTCTTTTGCGCCTGGACGTCTCGCAGCTGATCACCATCGGGGGAGACGACACGGCCTATTCCGCCATGATGCTCGAAGAAAAGGCCCGGGGCCGGATCCGGGTCGTTCACGTCCCCAAGACCATCGATAACGACCTCGACCTGCCGCCGTACGTCGATACCTTCGGTTATCAGACGGCGCGCCATTATGGCGTGGAAATCGTGAAAAACCTCATGGTCGACGCCCAGACCACGTCACGCTGGTATTTCGTCATCACGATGGGACGCAAGGCCGGCCATCTCGCCCTCGGCATCGGGAAAGCCGCCGGGGCCACCCTGAGCCTTATCCCGGAAGAATTCGCCTGCAAAAGCATCCGCATGAAAGCGGTCGCGGATACCCTGGCCGGCGCCATCATCAAAAGGCTGGGTTACGGTCATTCGGACGGGGTTGCCGTCATCGCCGAAGGACTGGTGCTTGACATGGCTCACGAAGATCTGGCGGAAATCGAAGAAATCGAAAAGGACGATCACGGAAACATCCGGATCGCCGAAATCAACATCGGAGAAATCCTTAAAAAGCGTGTCGAAAAAAGATTGCGGGATTTTCACATCAAGACCACCGTGGTCGCCAAGAACATCGGATATGAACTGCGCTGCGCCGACCCGATTCCCCTGGACATGGAGTATACGAGGGACCTTGGGTATTGCGCGGCGAAGCACATCATCGATGGGGGAAATGCCGTCGTCATTTCCCTTGAGGGCGGTCAATTCCTCCCCATTCCTTTCAGCAACATGATCGACCGGGAAACGGGGCGGGCCAGAATCCGCATGGTGGATATCCAATCGACACGCTACGCCATCGCCCGGCGTTACATGATCCGCCTGTCACGGGAAGATTTCACGGATCCCCACAATCTCGCCAGATTCGCCGCCACGGCAGGGGTTTCTCCCCAGGTTTTCCAGGATGAATTTGCCTATCTCGTCGAAAATGAACCTTACATGGTCTGCACGGAACCGGTTGACCGCACCCGATGATCGAGACCGTCACGCCGGAACTCAGACCGAGAAAAACCGGGACATCCCCGGCCCGATCCGGATCGGGAAACATCTTATACAGGAATCGTTAGTTGCATGAACTCTCACCGACGTCTTCTCCTTTTCACCGGCGACGGCAAGGGCAAGACCACCGCCGCCCTGGGAATGGTTCTGCGGGCCGTAGGACACGGCATGCGGATCTGTGTCATCCAGTTTATCAAGAACGATCCCGAAACGGGTGAAAGGAAAGCCCTGTCCCGCCTGCCGGGGGTCGAATTCATCCAGGCGGGTCTGGGGTTCGTGCCCGCCGGGAACCACGGAGATTTTCCCGTTCATCGGCAGGCGGCACGGGAAGCCATGAAAATAGCGGAGGAAAGATTCTGCCGGAAAGCCTGCGACCTGATCGTCCTGGACGAGATCTGTACGGCCTGTGCCATGAACCTGATTTCACTGGACGAGGTCATTCGCCTGATCGGAAACGCACCGCCGGGCACCATTGTGGTTCTCACCGGCCGAAACGCGCCGCCGGCGCTGATCGACATGGCAGACACGGTAACGGTCATGGAATGCCGGAAACACGCCTTCCAGGCGGGAATTCGGGCCGAAAAAGGCGTGGAATACTGATTTGCCGTTGGGTGATCCCCTCGTCATTTACCGAGACCACCACTTTTGGCGGGGATCCTTTCCACAACCTCTTCCTGAAAGACCGGCGATGCGTATTGACAGATCCCTTTCCGGTGGTAATTTTATTTCATACACATGAACGGCGCCTGCGGGTCGCCATGGTTCTCTTAACGGTTGTTCGACATCTTTTCAGAATACGTTTCAGGTCCGGCAAAAGAAAGGAGTGGTGACGATGTATCAGAAAATCCTTGTTCCCCTCGATGGTTCGAAAACGGCCGAATGCGCTCTGCCCCAGGTCAGGAACCTGGCAAAGGCCGGTCTTGCAGGTGAAATCATTCTCCTTAACGTCGTCGAGATTCCCCCGGAGTGGGTCATAGAGGGGTTCGACTTCATCGCCCTGAAAAACGCCCATTTTAACGAAGCCCTGGATTACCTGGCCGGGATCGAAGGCGGCCTGGTCAAGGAAGGATTCAAGGTCCGGTCACTGGTCCTGGAGGGTAGAATCGCCGAAACGATCGTGGACTATGCAAAGGACAACCGGATCGACCTGATCGCGATGACGACGCAAGGTTACACCGGGCTCAAGCAGGTCATGTTCGGCAGTGTGGCACTGCGGGTGCTCCATGACGCCCACACCCCCATCCTGCTTGTCAGGCCGGAACCGGTCAAGAAATAGGCCGGACAGGCGGTTGACCGGTCGGGATGAATTCGCTGTTTCAGCCTGGAACGGCTCGACACTGTGCAATCGGCGACACATGGTTTACCGTGCCCCTTCTCCCTGGAGGCTGTGTCGTAATGTCATTTTGAGCCGTCAGGCGAAGAATCTCTTGACAGGAACATGCCGGGATGACGAGATTCTTCGCTTCGCTCAGAATGACACCACACAGTATATTGCGAATTATGACACAGCCTCCAGGGGGCACGGTATGCTTCGGTCTTTTGAACCGAAAATCTCGTCAAAGCGCCTTCCTCAGGTGTGAATATTTCACAGAAGACTTAAAAAGACGGAGACAAAAGCCTTTTCTTTCAGGCCCTTTGCCTTTCTGTAAGCGGAGAATCCCGGCTTGACACAAGTTGCATCTTTTCTTATACTTTCCGCCGTTTTGCTGCTGGGGGGAGTGGATCTCCTCACTGATTACCGGTTCAGAAGAGCGCATTCCGCAATGGAACCACACCACGCAAGGAGAATTTCATGGCAAAAATCGATGCTTTTTTCCAGTTGATGAACGAACAGGGCGCTTCCGACCTCCACCTCGTCGCCGGCCAGCAACCCGCCATCCGCATCCGGGGCGACCTGGAACGGATCAAATATGATGTCCTGAACAATGATTCCCTTCGGGCCATGCTCTACGAGATCACACCGGAACACAAGATCAAGCATTTCGAGGAAACGGGGGATGTGGACTTTGCCTATGAAATTCCCAACCTGGCCCGCTACCGGTCCAATTTTTTCATGCAGAATAACGGCATCGCCGCCGTGTTCAGGGAAATCCCCAGCAACATCCTCACTGTGGCGGAGCTGGGACTGCCCTCGGTTGTCGCGAAGCTGGCCTCCCTGCCCAGAGGGCTGGTCCTGGTCACGGGTCCCACGGGGAGCGGAAAATCGACCACCCTGGCCGCCATCATCGACGAAGCCAACCGCATGCGGAAAGATCACATCATCACGATCGAAGATCCCATCGAATTCGTGCACAAAAGCAAGAACTGCATCATCAACCAGCGGGAAGTCGGCCTTCACACGCAAACGTTTTCCACGGCGCTCAGGGGCGCCCTTCGTGAAGATCCCGACATCATCCTGGTCGGTGAAATGCGCGATCTGGAAACCGTATCCCTGGCCGTCGAGGCGGCGTCCACCGGGCATCTCGTTTTGGCGACCCTCCATACGACCAGCGCCGCACGGACCATCGACCGGATCATCGAGGTCTTTCCGGCGGACGAACAGATGCAGATCCGTTCCAACCTTGCCGACGGTATCCGCGCCGTCATTTCACAGGTCCTCTTCAAACGGATCGACCGAAAGGCCCGGTGCGCCGCGCCGGAAATCATGATCGCCACGCCGGCGGTACGCAACCTGATCCGGGAATCGAAGACCTTCCAGATTCCCTCCATGATGCAGGCCGGCAAAAAATACGGTATGCAACTCCTGGACGACGCGATCTTCGACCTCCTGAACAGGGGATGGATCAGTGGCGACGAAGCCTACATGAAGGCCAACGACAAGGGACGCTTCCGCTCGTATCTGAAGAACCCCCCGACGGATTTTACGGAAGCTTGAGCAACCCCTGCTCCCATCGCAAGGGGAAAAGACCGGTTCGTCTTTTGGTCCGGATACTTTTCAGTTGAAAGAATAATGACTTGACCCAAGGAGGTGCATCGATGAGAAAACAGGAAATCGACTATCTCTTGACCCAGATGCTCGACTCCCACGACAACATATCGGATTTGAACATCACCGTCGGCAAACCCCTGCAGGTGGAAAGCGCCGGCCGACTCCTGCCCGTCGAAACGTCGCCCGCCTTTCCCCAATTGACGCCGTTCCAGACGGAGGTTTTCGCCCTGAACCTGATCGGCCATGACCGGCGCCTGACCGAACACCTGGTCAGCCACGGCTCCTGCGACCTGTCCTACGAACTTCCCGGCAAGGCCCGTTTCCGGGTCAATGTCTTTTCCCAGCGGGGTAATTTTTCCATCGTCATGAGGAAAATGGAGTCCAGAATTCCGACCATCCAGGATTTCAATCTTCCCGAGGCTTTTGACCGGATCGCGAAGGAAAAAAACGGCATCGTCCTGGTCACCGGCGCAACGGGCAGCGGCAAAACCACTTCCCTGGCCGCCGTGCTGAATGAAATCAACGACTCACAGTCGATTCATATCGTGACGTTGGAAGATCCGGTCGAGTTTTCTCATCCTCACCGGATGGCCACGTTCAACCAGCGGGAGCTGGGCACCGACTTCGACACGTACCCCAACGGCCTGCGGGCGGCGCTGCGCCAGGCGCCGAAAGTCATCCTCGTCGGCGAAATGCGGGACCGGGAAACGGTGGAAATCGGCCTGGCGGCCGCCGAAACAGGGCATCTCGTCCTGACCACCCTGCATACGGTGGACGCGGGTTCGACCATCAACCGTATCCTCGGCATGTTCTCCACGGAAGAGGAAAACCAGATCCGGGTCCGCCTGGCGGACACGCTGCGCTGGATCGTCTGCCAAAGGCTTCTTCCCAAAGTCGGGGGGGGGCGGGTCGCCGCTTTCGAAGCGTTGAGCACCGGTCTTCGCGTCAAGGACGCCATTCTCAACGGCGAATCGGAGGGCAAAACTTTTCGCGACATCATGGAAGCAGGCAGGGCCTTCGGTATGATCACTTTCGATCAATATATCGTTGAACTGTATTCGGAAGGCCTCATCACGGAAGAAACGGCAAAGGCCTACGCATCGAACCGGTCCATCGTCGGCCGCGGTATCGACGCCGTGAAGAGTTCCAAGGGGGAAAAGACCACGTCCTTGGGCAAACTGCAGGTAGACAGTCAATACGGAAAATCGAAGGGATGGTAATATGGCGGAGACAAAGAACCTGTCGGACGACTTCTTATGGTTTGAATACGACGATTCGGGAAAACCGTTTGACTTTATCGGTACGGATACGGAAACCGCTTTGATCTGCGTAACCGACGAAACGCTCCGTAATCAAATCACCGAAGATCTGAAAAATCGGGATTTCTACAGCACCGAAGCCAAAACGGTCAAGGAAGCGCTGAAAAAAATGCGTTTTCACACCTATACACTCATGGTAATCGACGAAAATTTCGATACGGCCGACCCGGGGAGCAACGATTTGATCCGCTACCTGGCCAACATCCCCATGTCGGACAGGAGGCGCATGTTCGTCACCCTGATCAGCCGGCATATCCGCAGCCTGGACAGGATGGCCGCCTTGGACCGAAGCGTGAACATGATCATCAACGTTTCGAGCATGAAGGATTTCATCACCCTCGTCACCAACGGCATGGCGGAAAACGAGGGATTCTACTACACTTTCGCGGAGATCATGAAGACGGCGGGAAAAGTATGAAAAGGCGGGGTCAGGTCAAATCGGCCCTGGAAATCATGGCCGTCGCGATATCCTCCCGCCCGATAGCCGTGCAGGATGCGGCCAGATGCATGTAATAGAAAGGATTTCCAGGGTCGGCCGCAATCGCCAGCTGGAAATACTCTATGGCCAGTTCATGACGGCCCGCCCGAGCCAGGCTGTTGCCGAACCGGTTATAAAACACCCCTTCCGATGCATGATCGAGGCTCACCGCTTTTTTCAGCAGGTCCTGTCCTTCCCCAATGCGTCCTTCACCCAGCAGAAGATCCGCCAGGTCCAGGTATACAAGCGGGTTCGCCCTTTCATCGAGACATTTTTTCAGAATCTCCTCTGCCGCCTTGGTATGGCCTGCCTTCAAGTATGCTTCGGTTAAACGGCAGAGAAAAACCTCTTTCCGTTCCGGCTCGATTTCCACGGCCCTTTCATAAGCTTCCCGGGCCTCCTGCAGCTCCCCGGCCGCGGCGTAGGCGTTTCCAAGACAGCAATGAACGGCGGAGGCATCGGGTTCCATGGTGATCATTTTTTTGAAGATTCCGATGGCATCCGCCCATCTTCCGGCACGCAGATAGGCGTCGCCCAGATCGCCCAAGAGCGCAAAATCGTCTCCCTGGGCCTTCACCGCCCGTTCACAGGTATCGACCAGCCGATCCAGGCTGCCGTCTTCCTTGTAAATACGAACGAGTTCGTCGAAGGCAAAACCGCTGAAAACCTTCCGCTGCAGTTCTTTCTCGAAAAGTTCCCGGAAGCAGGCGAGGGCCTCTTCCTTCCGGCCGCAGTCATGATAAATCCAGCCCAGGGCGAAATGATAGGAATCGTCTTCCGGGTGGGTCCTCATCAACTCACGGTACAGCGCAATCGCCTCATCATGACGGCCGGCCCGTGCAAGCTCTTCCGCCCGCATCAAATCTTGATCAGGATCGTGAAAATCGCTCATGGCATTTATGATTAAACGGCGGTTCCCCTGCCGTTCCGGTCCGCCATCCCATCAGCAACAGCAGGAACCCTCGCCCATCAGGCTGGATGTGATCTTGAAACCGGCTCCGGGCGTATATTCAATGAAATCAATCGTGATCGGTTTCGCCTTTTCGTAGAGATCTTTGGCAACCAGGAAAGTAATGCCCTGAATGACGATCACTTCGTCATCGCCATGGGGTTGATCCAGAACCAGGCCCAGGGTATTTCCTCCGCAGTTCTCGACCATGGACAGGCGAACCTTCTGTTCGCCTTCAACCTTCTCCATCAGATCCATAAGAAAATTGATCGCTTTTTCCGTTACCTCCAACATATCTTCCTCCGTTCATGGTACTCATCCCGCTGCCGAAAGGAAGGAATAGGATCGATTCCCGTGAATCCGATTTTGCACTGGCGAACCGGAACGATCCCAAATCCGCTCTTTCGCTTGTTGACAGACGTACCCTCAAGGCACCGATCAGCAACAGGTTCCCTTTGTTTCCAGGTTGGACGTGATTTTGAAACCGCCTCCGGGGGCAGTCCCGGAAAAGTCGATTTCAATGGGTTTTGCCTTCTCGTAGAGACTTTTTTCGATCAGGAAGGTAACCCCCTGCCTTACGAAGACTTCGTCATTTTCCTGAGGCTCATCCAGAACCAATCCGAATCCGCCGCCCCCTCAGGTTTCAACCATGGACAGGCGGACTTTCTGATCCCCTCCCATTTGGGCCATCATTTCCGTGAGAAAATGAATGGCGTTATCCGTCACTTCCAGCATGGTCTCCTCCTTCATGTCGTTTTCAACCCGGCGCTAAAGTATAACATAATTCGTTTTTGTCAACCCGATTTTATCCGGCCGGCCGGGAGGCGCTTCCGCCACCGGACCTTGCCGCTTTCTTTTTCCCGATGCGGTTGCGGTCCATGGGATCGACCACGTTTTTGATTGACACGCCGGAACCCATATCCTATACTTCGCCATTAAAAATAATATCATTTCAGTTATAAAGGCCCGATCCCCCTGTTTGATTTGTCGAGGTGAACCGGCAAACCAAGGATGGCTTGGAATTTTCCCAGTTTGTCATGCGCGAGAGAAGGCCGGGGCGCTTGCCGGGAATTCGTTTCCGTTTCAGGAAACCACAGCGAATACCAGCCGCTTACAATGGCATAACCAAATCCGAGACCTTATCAAGCCGTTCAATTGTTCCGCGCCTCCATCCGCTCCCTGCCGGTTCACCCGATGAAATCCGTCGGGCGGGTTGTGCCGCGATGGCGATCGTCCCCTGTCACCGGCCTGCCGCGACCGGGACAACAAGGGAACCTGACCATGCCCAATCCCCGGCCAGACGGCGGAGAGTTCGGACAGTGGAAAGTCCGGGAACCGGCTCCCGGGGCATCACGGCATCCCGATGTGCCGGAGAGAGGCACTTTTTCGCACACACGACTTGATTGCGGTTCGTTTTTGATCGGATGCCGGTTTGAAACCGATCGTCCGGCAGTTATTCAAAGGAGTGATGAAAGTTGTTTTTTGAAGAAAAATCGGCGGGGGGACTGCTTACACAAAATGGCGGGTATGAATCACATGAATGCGTGGACCATGCCTTGGGACGCCACCTCCTGGTCGACTTCTATGATTGCGATCCCGCAGTCCTGACGGACTCCGTTTTGCTGGAAAAGATATTCCTGCAGGCGGCGGCCGCTTCCGGGGCGACGATTCTGAAATCGTTTTTCAAAACCTTTTCACCACAGGGCGTCAGCGGTTTCATCGTCATTTCCGAATCCCATTTTTCGATCCATAGCTGGCCGGAGCACGATTACGCCGCCGTCGATATCTTCACCTGCAGTGAAAACCTCGATCTGGGCACCGCCGTCACTTTCCTGCAGGAGAAACTTTTCTCCGACCGGATGATCATCCGTTCCGACATCGGACGGGGCCTGGTACGAGGAAACACCCTGATTCAGAAAAACGCTTCGGAAAACGAAGCCGCGAACTCGAACTATACCATTTGCTGGAAAGAAAAATTCAATCATTTCAGGGCATCCGGCATTTCTTTCATGATGGATCTTTCGGATATTTCCTTGGACCTTGCGGGGCGTAAAAAGCTGGATTCCTTCATGAGGGCACTATGCGGATATCTCAGAGATCACGAAGGACCTGTCGAAGATCTGGCGGTATTTTTCAACGAATCCCACCTGCCGGATTCCAAAAGGACATTCGTCACAGCCGGCGTGGAAACGGCGGGTGTCAGAATAAACGGGATGTTCTTCCCGGAGGAGAAGTCGGCGTTTCTCGACATTTTTTCGGAAAGATACCGTGACCCTCGGCATACCGCCGAATTTATCGCTTCGCAGACTTCCGCGGAAGCCTACAGGATGAAGGTTGCCTTCCGGAGACATTTTTAATGGGACTTTCACGGAATCCCCTCTCCGGATCGGGCTGGTTTTACGAACATTGCCAGATGTGGCCGGGCTGCGCCCTGTCCATCCAATACAAATCCCTGCTCCTTGAAATGCAGACCCCGTTTCAGCTGCTTCAGATATTCGAAACGGAAAGCTGCGGCAGAATGCTGGCCCTCGATTCCCGGGTGCAGTGCACGGAAGCGGATGAGTTCATCTATCATGAAATGCTCATCCATCCCGCTGTTTTCTGCCACCCCGCCCCCCGGCGAGTCCTGGTCGTCGGCGGCGGCGACGGCGGTGCCGTCCGGGAACTGCTCAAGCATGACGGCGTCGGGCACATTGATCTCTGTGAAATAGATCGAAACGTCGTGGCCGCCTCTCGTGAATTTCTCCCCTCCCTCTCATGCGGGCTTTCCGATCCCAGGGTGAGCATCCATTACGACGACGGCGCTGTTTTCGTGAGACAGCGCAGGGGTTTCTACGACATCATCGTTTCGGACGCTTCGGATCCGATCGGCCCCGGCGAAGCCCTTTTCCGGCAGAGTTTTCTCGAGGATATCCAAAATGCGTTGCGACCCGGAGGCATTTTTATTTCGCAGGGAGAATCTTTTATCGTCCATTTCGAATTTTTCAGATCCTTCGCCGGATTGATGAAAGAGGTTTTCCCGTCCGTCTCCTACTGCTGGTTTCCCGTTCCCACCTATCCGGGAGGGACTCTCGGCGTCTTTTTGGGCGGTTTTGCACATGACTTCAGGATTCCGCGCCGTTCACCGCCACCCGGGTTTGACAATCAAGTCAGGTACTACAGCGCCGAAACGCACAAGGCTTCCTTCGTCCTGCCCCCGTTTGCGGCGGATGTACTCCGGTAACCGGGAGATACCGAGGTTCGGCATCATCAGGGCAAAACGACCGGGCCCATCCCGCCGGCACGCCGTCGGCGCTTCCGGCGCCGCCGTAACTTTCCCGTTGACAGCCCTTCTTTTCCTATTTATAGGATTTTCAACCCGGGTTCGTGATTTGTACCCGATGATTTTTCAACCCGGGATTCAGGAGGTCCAAACAACCATGTTCGATTACGCGACATACCTCAAGCAGCTTCACGAGGGAAATTCAGAAATCAATCCCTTTCTCGGTTTCATGGGGATCAGATATGAATCGATCAAAGAGGGATACGCCCGGTTCCGCATGACCATCCGGCCGGAATACCTTCAAGGGGCGGGGCTGGTTCAGGGCGGGGTCATGGTGGCCATGGCCGATGAAAGCATCGCCCACGCCATCATGCCCTTGCTGAAAGAAAACGAAGGTCTCACGACGGTGGAGCTGAAAAGCAATTTCCTGGCCCCGGTGAAGGAGGGAGACCTGGTCGCCGAGGCGACGGTGTTCAAGAAAGGCAAATCGATCATCATCGGCGACTGCCTGATCAAGAACGACCAGGACCGGCCGGTCCTGCGGTGTACGGCAACCTTTCTGATCGTTACCGAAAAGGAGAAGCCGGCCCGAAAAACCAAGGAACAACCCATCGTAGCCCCGGAAACGAAAAAAGAAGACAACAGGCAGACCCAGCTTTTTTAACGGGTTTCATCGCAACCGGGAGAAAGGAGCGCTCGCATGTCGGCATCGTCGGAAAACCGGGAACGGCAGGTCACGTACTTCCCCAACGCCGGTCCCGTCAATACCCGGGCCGTTCTTCAAGCCGCGGCAAAGCGATTCAGAACAGGCGGGATCCGCCATGTGCTGATCGCCACCTGCAGCGGCAGGACGGTCCTGGAGGCCCTGGAGATATTTCCTCCCGGAACCCCGATTATCGCCGTCACTCACGTAGCGGGGTTTGCCGCCCCCAATACCCAGGAACTCACGGAAGAAAACCACCGGGTACTGACGGAAAGGGGTGTCCCCATTTTCACGGGTCAGCATGCCTTCGGCGGGGTCGGGCGTGCAGTCCGGAACAAGCTCAACACCTACCAGGTCGATGAGATTATGGCATATACGCTCCGGACCTTCGGCCAGGGGACCAAGGTGGCGATCGAAATCGCCCTGATGACGGCCGATGCGGGGCTCGTCCGAACCGATGAAGAGGTGATCGCCATCGGGGGCACGGCCGAAGGGTGCGATACGGCACTGGTTTTACAGCCCGCCAACAGTTATCGTTTCTTCGATTTGAAGGTCCGGGAAGTAATCTGTAAGCCGTTTCATTTCTGAGGTTTTCCTCGTTGTTATTTCGAATGCGGAAATCGGGTTTAGACCACTGGTATCCAAAATTGTCATTTGATCACGAGTAAAAAGCTTTAAATGACATGATAAACATGATGAAAAGGCGATGAAATGAAAGACGCCGCCTTCCACCGACCTTTCAAGGATGCGGAAGCATGCCTGCGGAAGCTTAAGATTTCCCCCGGCGGAAAGCCCGCCATAGCCAAAATCCGCACTGAGAAACATTCACCGCAGGATGAAGAGTCTCTTTTCCGTGCCGCCATGGCGGACGTCGTCCCCCTGGACGGTGATCGCCGTTGTCCCCGCCAACCTTTGAAAAATTGTCCCATCCGGCGCCCGGACATTCATGACCGGGAAGAAACCCTGGCGGCTATGCGCCGCCTCATTGTCCGGGGGGAAGGATACACCGTATCCGATACACCGGAGTACATGGAAGGGACGGGTTACCGCCTGCCGCTGGAATGGGCCCGGCGGCTTCACCGGGGAGATTTTCCCATTCAGGCCCACATCGATCTTCACGGTTATACCGCTTCAGCAGCCAAATTGACCCTGGAGTCTTTTCTGTCCGACGCGATTGCTTCAGGAAAACAGTCCGTCCTGATCATCCACGGGCGGGGGCTTTCTTCACCGGGAGAACCGGTTCTGAAAAATCTGGTAAAAGACTGGCTGACCCGCCGCTCTTGGCGAAAATGGATCATCGCCTTTGCCAGCGCCCGGACCTGCGACGGCGGCGCCGGCGCGACCTATGTCCTACTACAGCCCCATACCGCCACGCTGCACCGGAAATTCCAGTCCCGCTCCCGCAAGTTCCGCCGCTTCCATCCCATCGAAGATGGCGTAAAACAGTCGCTGAACTTCAATCTGGCTTCAATGTAAGGATGTCAATTCGACCGCAGGGAAAATTCTTGAAGGCGGCGCATACCCATGCCTTTAAATCTCTCGCATCCGCTCGAAATGACTTCAGGGGAAATATGGAGGCTATGTCGTGATGCATGAGTCTGCCTATTGTCATTCTGAACGAAGTGAAGAATCTCATGAAAACAATATGATAAAGGAAGAGATTCTTCGGCTGACACCTCAGAATGATATTGCGACGTCGTTTCTCGGAACCCGGCATGACTTGGCAGAAGAAATCTGATCACTCCCTTGCCAGCGGATTTCCGGCAATGACCTGAAATGCTTCACAATAATCTCCGGTTCCCGAGAGAATACCGCGATAAAGGTTCAGACCTTTGACCGCCTCGTCATAGGCCACGGTCGATACCTGGGAGGCATGGCAGCGTAGCGCCTCCAGTTTGAGATCGATCCAGGGAGTCACATCGTTATAATATGTAGGTGAAACGATGGGCGTCCAGACCTCGTAGGCCAGGACATACTTGACCGGCCAAAGTTCCCCTCCGCAGTCCTGGAACCAGGGTCCGGCTGCCCGGCGTACCGCCTCCAGGCCAAGTTCATGAGTCACCCGGTGGTCCCGTGGACCTTCCTGCGCGTGGGGCAGGTAAACTACATCCGGTTTGTGTTCCCGGACAAGTTTGACCAGGGTGCGGATACTTTCCGGAGAAAAGTCGAGATAACCGTCAGGAAAACGAAGGAAAACAAGGTCTTCCACACCCAGGATTTCGGACGCCCGCCGGGCCTCCCCTTCCCGGATGGTCCCCAGTTCACCAGGGGAAACGGACAGGCTTCCGGCCTCGCCCGAGGTCAGGAAGACGATCGTCACGCCGTCACCCTTCCTTCTGTGTTCGCAAATGGCTCCCCCGCAGCCGATGACATCGTCATCCGGATGGGGCGCAAAAACGAGGACGTTCATGATAATTCCTTCTCAATACAAATATTTGATATCATGAGATTTTTATGATCATGACTGATCACCGCAACACCCCTTGGTTTTCAGGCTTACGGGTTGTCAATCTCAGGCCCTTTTCTCCGCGGATCAATCATGTCCCGTTAAGCCAAGCTTCGTTCCCGCTTTGTTCTTTCACCAGGAGCAGATCCAGGGGGCTTCGGGGAATAGAGTTTTATTGCGTCGGTCGCTTGTCTGTACTGCCAGTCGAGAACACGACAGCCAGATTCAAGGAAATTCATGAACTCTAAAATGGTCGATTCCTGATATTCGAGGACAGGCCGTTCATGCCTTCTCGCATATTCGAGAAAACGGCTGACCCAATAGGCAAAAAAGGGCTCATTTTTAGCCGGAACCCGTTTCTTTTCCCAAAGGTATTTTTGGAATTCCGGCGGCGCATCGTTTTGTCCCAGTGCCATATTTCCCATGTTTTACCAACTCCCTTTTTGGTCCTTATTATCACAAAACACCAACCGCCGGTTAATTCTTTTTAGCTGATAAGACAGCGTTTTTTGCTTTCTATTTGATCTAGAAAGGGGTAATCTCTCGCAAGATTTTCGGGAAATACCAACTTGGTATATGAAATGTTCGGCTGGCATTGATAAAAGAGGTGGGTATACGCATGGACATGTGGAAGTTCTTTGACATCACGCATCGGGAGCACATTCTCTGCAACCCGTTCAATCTTGAGAAACTTGAACAGCTTATCACGCTTCTGCCTCTGAAACCTGGGGCACGCGTACTTGATATCGCCACTGGAAAGGGCGAGTTTCTCATCAGGCTTGCAGAGCGTTACCGACAAATAACAGGGACAGGAGTTGATTTCTCTCCCTACTTCATTACTGACGTCCACAAGAAGCATCAAGAACGTGTTCCGGATGCCCAACTCCATTTCCTGGAGATGGACGGGGCCAAGTATGTCCCGGAAACCTTGGAGAGCTTTGATCTGGTAGCCTGCATCGGTGCGAGTTGGATTTATGGCGGGCATCGGGGGACGTTGAACGCTCTGCGGAAGATGGCGGCCCCGGAAAGTTGGATCGTTGTGGGAGAGCCGTACTGGCGGCATGAACCGGAAAAAGAGTATTTAGAAGCGATCGGAGTGTCACGGAACGACTTCGGAACACACTATCAGAATGTCGAGGCCGGGCGAGAGTACGGATTGGAGGCGGTTTACACACTCGTAAGCAGCCAGGATGACTGGGATAGATATGAAGGGTTACAGTGGTATGCTGCGGAAACCTGGGCGAGTGACCATCGGGATGATCCAGATGTGGAGACCGTGCTGAAGCGGGTGCGTGAGAGCAAGACGGCGTACCTGAGGTGGGGACGGGAAACACTGGGGTGGGCGATTTACGTGTTCAAGAAAGAGGAACTTTGAGTGGAACTTTGGGGACGTCCTTAATTATCTAACTAACTAACCTGAACGATGCTCCTGTCTGTGATATTTGAAAACCCATGCCGAGATCAGCCAGATTGGATGCGCCCGGAATTCTGCATCACGTGATAATCCGGGGAATTGAACGCCAGGACATATTCCGGAATCAAGCGGATCAGGAAGATTTTGTCGACCGGTTGTCAAAACTTGTCCCCGAAACCCGGACAAGCTGTTATGCATGGGTTTTGATGACCAATCATGCCCATTTTCTGTTTCGCTCCGGACCTTGCGGACTTGCCGAACTCATGCGGCGGCTTTTGACCGGATATGCGGTCAGTTTCAACCACCGTCACAAGCGCCATGGGCAGCTGTTTCAGAACCGGTACAAATCCATTATCTGCCAGGAAGACGCCTACCTCAAGGAACTGGTGCGCTATATTCACTTAAATCCGCTCAGGGCCAATATGGTTAAAGAGTTCGGAGCGCTCAACCGCTATGCTTTCAGCGGCCACAGGCTGCTGGCGGGAAAGGCCGATTGCGGCTGGCAGGATGGTGGCTATGTGCTCGGATACTTTGGAGAGAGCGAGGCCATTGCTTCGAAACGATACCTTGCCTATATGGAAGCCGGAATTGCCCTTGGCCGGCGACCGGAACTGGTCGGCGGCGGTTTGATCCGCAGCCTGGGCGGTTGGGCTGAAGTAAAAAAGATGCGGCTGAAGGGGATGGATCGGATCAAGGGCGATGAGCGGATACTCGGCGATTCGGATTTCGCGCTTTCCGTGCTGTCCAGCGCAAAAGAGCGGTTTGAGCGCAGCTACCAACTCAAAAGGCTTGGATACGATTTTGATCGCGTTGCTGAAAAAGTTGCTGCCATTTATGAAATCGATCCGGATGAAATATTTCAAAAAGGCCGCCAGAAAACCCGTGCAAACGCCCGGGGTCTTTTTTGTTACTGGTGCTCAAGCGGGCTGGGCATGTCGCTGACCGAACTTGCAAGGAAGCTTGAAATGACCGTTTCGGGCGCCGGCTATGCCGCCAGAAGAGGCGAAGCGCTTGCAAAACGCCACCAATATAGCTTAATCGAATAATATAGTTAGTTACTCAAGGACGTCCCTGATTTTCCTGATTTTCCTCCTGCTCCATAAACGGCAGGGTTAGCTGCCGGACGTGGGATTTGCGGAGGCAGCGGCGGCAGGCAGGGTGGCGGCGGGACCGGGCCAGGCAGGCATCCAGGTCGACGAAGTACTGGTGGCTTTCACACCACTTGATCTTTTCGCTCTCCGCCAACTCCGGCAGGATTTTTTTCTTTCCCCGCATCGACTCCCGTCCTGATTCCGGCATCGGACCGCTCCATTGATTCAAACAAACGGTAACGCCTACTCCTCTGTTATGAATATCTCCAATAAACCCGACGAATTATTATCCGTTTGCGCGCCGGAAAGTCCTAACCGCTACATCAAGATTCTTCGCCGCTTCGCTCCTCAGACTGGCAAATGAGATGTCGATTTAAGGCGGACTCAGCAAACCATTTCATTCACCGGCAGGTTGAGCCCGCCCTGCATCTCAGAAGAATGACCGTAAGGCCTTGTCGCCCATTATAAACGTGATCCCGGGAAAAGAAAAGCCCCACATGAATGTGGGGCTTTTCGCTTCACTGTTGTTTTTCAGGAGCCGGTGTTTTTTCGATCACCCGCCAGTAGACGCCATGGGTGCTCTCCGGATGAATGAAAGCCTGGTGCTTCTGTTGTGACCGCCAGTAACGGATCTCTTGCCCTTTCCGCGTTCGCTCGGGAAGAATTTTCGCACCGTTATTCTTGAGGCCGGCCACGGCATCGGCGACATTGTCGACCCGGAGACCGAGCAGTTGTACACCGAAGGCGTAGTCATCCCGTTCTCTCATGGGCTTCGCCTTTCGCGCCCAATGGGTTTCATCACCCTTGCCGGATTTCACCACGTTTCCCTGACTATCCAGCAGCTCGTACCACTCGTCGCCGCCTTCCATCAACTCCACGATCGTCGGACCGACGGCAAAGCAGGACACGTTGATATGCAAATCGTTGTCGGTATAACGTTCGGCAACGTCCCAGCCAAAGAGCCGGCAATAATCCTGCTCGGCTTTGACCACATCAAAAACTGCGATGCTGATGCGATCAATGCAACTCGCGACAACCTCTTCGCTCACCGGGAAACTCCTTCCTGTGGTGTTACTTCTTCGGTTTCGGAAGAACCATTTCCGCCAATTCCTCGCCGTAGGTCTGCCCCTTGGCGATCTGGCGACGGAGCTCGATGTGATCAATGGTGCTCTTGCCCGTCAGTCCGGCGTTGTTGAAGGCATTGAAGCCCAGCCAGGCATCGCCGTTCATATTGGCGCCCAGCCAGTAGCTCGCATGGACCTTCGTCGTATCCCAGAAGAACTTCTTCTTCAGGCGGATCGTCTCGATGGCCTTCATGAGGCACATGGGGAAGGTATTCGCCAAGGTCCAGACCATGCTGTTGATGTGGTTGTCCAACAGGGTGAAATCCGTCGTCAAGGTCTTCATGTATGCGTTGGCTTCTTTCAGCGCATCACCCGTCTTCATCTCGCCGTAGACGATTTCGCCGTTATCCACGTACTTTTCCGTGACGACGCGGGGATCTCTGACCCAGTTGCCGTCCTTATCCTTCTTCACGGGAAGGGCCTTGCCGATCAATCCGAGTCTCTCCATCTTGTAGGCGCTCCAGGGAATGTTGGAAATGCAGTTCCACATGGCGTTTTCCATCGACAGGTTCCAGTGGAGGAAGTCCGTCGAACCGCCGTCGGGGGAAGAACCGACACGAGTGCCGGCCTGACCGAAGGTCGCCGTATCGGCGGCAATGTTCATATCGCAAGCCTGGCCGATCTCCTGGCCGCCCGCAATCCGCATACCGTTGATGCGGCAGAAGGTCGGTACACGACAGTTCAGGATACCGTCGACCATCGTTCCGAACAGATAGATGTAATCCGCATAGTCCTTGGGTCTGCGGGTGTAATACTCGGCGTATTCCTTGGTGTTTCCGCCCGTGCAGAATGCCCGGTCGCCCACGGCGGTAAAAATCGCCGCCACGATGGACTTATCCACCGAGGCCCGATGGAAAGCGGCGATGACGCCTTTCACCATCTCCGTCGTGTAAGAATTGAACTGATCCGGGTTATTCAGGGTAATCCACGCCGTGTAAAGTCCCTCGACTACGTTTCCTTGAGGATCGAGAAGGGGTTTCTTCTCGTACATCGTACAGGGCGCCTCGGTTCCGTTAAACTGTTCGCCGAATAAATTGTGATCCTTAAGAACGTTGTCTCTTACTAACCAATCCAATGCCATGTCTTGTACCCCTTTCTTTACTTTTTTGTTCTTTTGTTCATTGAATTCAGATGCCTGACGGGATCATCTCTTCATCCCGTCAGGCATCCGTTCGTTTCACTGTGTTCCGCTTGCAAAGCTGGGCTGCAGGACGTCCTCCGAGCGGAATCGCCGATGGAGGAGCACCCCGAATATCTTAGGTCATGCCGTAACCGCCGTCCACACAGAGCAGCTGGCCGGTGATGTAACTCGAATCGTCGGATGAGAAGAACACGAAGGGACGCGCCACTTCTTCCGGATCCGCAAAGCGGTTGAGGAGAATGCGGCCCGCGTAGATGTCCTTGAGCTTCGGATCGGTCGTGATCTTTTCGGTCATGTCGGTGCTGACGATACCCAGGGAAATCACGTTACAGGTAACGCCGATACCGGCCAATTCTCTGGCCACGGATTTGGTGAAGGAAACGATACCGCCCTTGGCGGCGCTGTACTGAACCTGCCCTTTCGTCCCGACGATACCCGCCACGGAAGTGACGTTGACGATGCGGCCGTAATTCTGCTGCTTGAAATATTTATAGGCCGCCTGAATGAGCAGGAAGGGACCCTTCATGTGAATGTCCACGATTTCGTCCCACTGCTCTTCCGTCATCTTATGCAGCATAGCCGGATTGGTCGCACCGGCGTTGTTGATCAGAATGTGGATCGCTCCAAAGTTGTCGATAGCGGTCTGGATGGTTTTCTCCGCATCGGCCTTGTTCTCCACCTTACCCTGAACGGCCACGGCCTTGCCGCCCATCTTCGTGATCATGTCCACCACTTCCGCCGCTGCTTTGTGGTTCCCCGCGTAATTTACCACAACATTTGCGCCTTCCTTTGCAAAGGCCAAACAGATCGCTCTTCCCACACCTCTTCCACCGCCCGTTACCACAGCGGTCTTGCCTTCCAGTTTACCCATTGCCACCTAAACCCCCTATCCTGTTTTTTTGTCGCTGATCAAGCTGATCTACATGAAAGACGGGCGGCATCTCGAACCTGACAAAACACCGTCCTCTATAAGAAGGGTTCTCGTACCAAATAAGTCGATCTTTGTCAAGTAATATTCCCGGCGGGAAAACGGGACACATTCCTTTTAATCACGCCAAATCAGGATCTTACACGCGCCTGTTCCACAGGCGTGACACCGTGAATCACCCCTTGTTCAAGTCTCCTATCCCCCCCGTTGACACCTACTTTTCAAATTGACAAGGAAAGCAAAGTATGGTACCGAACGCACTTAAGATTTAAGCGTTTGTCTACTCTTTCACACTGTGACAGGTCAAGTAAATCGCCCGTTTAGAATCAATAAAGCTTCATCCGGTGTTTTCTCGAATTTGACCTTTTACAAAATCACCATCACTAATCAGGAGGATATGTATGAGCAAAGTTGGAATTATTGGTGTAGGGCAAAGTACGTTCGTACGTAGCTACCCCGGTTCCATCAGGGAGTTGGCTTTCGAAGCCTACAGCGACGCCATGAGAGACGCGCAGATTACGAACGATCTCGTTGACGCGACGGTTATCTGTTCGTCTCCCGAATACGACAAGCAGAGATCGCCGGCCGGTGTTGTCGCCGAGTATCTCGGGCTGAATCCTCAGCCGACCTTCTACGTGGAAACCCTGTGCTCTTCGAGCAGCACGGGATTGAAGCTGGCCTATTCACTGGTCAAGTCAGGGCTCCACAGTTGCGTCATGGTTCTGGGCTTCCAGATCATGTCGCAGTTGACCTCGGCGGAGTCCCAGGAAAGAATGGGAAGAGGCGCCGACATTCAGTGGGAATCCCCCTTCGGCACCATGATGCCCGCTTACTACGCCCTTCATGCCCAGGCCCACATGGCCAAATACGGCACAACATCCGAAGATCTGGCTCTCATCCGCATCAAGTCCGGCACGTACGGCCAGTTGAACGAGCGGGCCGTCTTCCGCAAGGAAGTGACCCCGGAAATGTTCGCGGATAAGGACGGGTTCGGCGGCCCCGTTTCCAGCCCCTTGAGGGTAGGCGATTGCTGCGCCAACGCCGACGGCAGTTCCTGCATCATCGTCGCCAGCGAAGAAAAGGCGAAGGCCCTGTGCAAGAAACCCGTCTGGATTCTCGGCATCGGTTCCGCTTCGGCCCCCGTCAACATGGCCGGACGCGACCAGTTCTCCGGGCTGCTGGTGGGAATCGAAGCCGGTAAGCAGGCTTACAAAATGGCAGGCATTACCTCCAAGCATATTGACGTGGCAGAAGTCCATGACTGTTTCACCATCGCCGAAATGATGGCTATCGAGAACCTCGGTTTTGCAGAACCCGGCGGCGGTCCCGAACTCGTCCGGGCCAAGGAAACCTACAAGGAAGGCAAAATCCCGGTTAACGTGGACGGCGGTCTGCTCTCGAAGGGTCATCCCATTGGTGCGACCGGCGGCTCCCAGGTCAGAACCATCGTCCTGCAGTTAAGGGGCGAGGCAGGCGCAATTCAGGTAAAGGATCCGACAATCGGTTTGGTTCACAACATCGGAGGGGTCGGACTGTACGGTAACGTCACAATTTTAGGGAGAGAATAGCCATGGCGAAAAAAGAAATCGATCGTCGTTTCAATAAATTCGGCACCGTAAGTTTCATGGGTGTCTCCAAGACAAATGATTTTATTGATTATCTCGAGCAGGGGAAGGTCATGGGCACCCGCTGCAAGGCCTGCGGCAAGGCGTTCTTCCCCCCCAGGTCGGACTGCTTTCATTCCCTTACGAGCGAAATGGAGTGGTTCGAAGTAACCGGAACGGGTACGCTTCTGACCTTCAGCACCCTCCGGTATGCGCCGGTCGGCTTTGAAGGCGACCTGCCCTACACCATTGCCGTCGTCGATTACGGCGATTACAAGGTCTTCGGCCGTATCGACAAGGCCATCGCCTCGCCCGACGAGGAGCTGAAAGTCGGCATGAGCATGAAAGTCGTCGCCGGCAAAACCGCCAACGGCCAGGACATCTACTTTTTCCAGAAGGCCTGAAAAGTGGGGCAACCTGTTTAAGAAGGCAGCATGATCTGCGTACCACAAATCAAGGTCAGGGAATCGATTTTGTTTCCCTGACCTTTTTTTTCCGGATCCTCAAGTTGTCCCTTGACAGAGTCCTTGAATTCATATAGGAATATCGGCTCATCATTTGAGGAGAGAGAAAGAAGAAGGAGGAACTTTTTTTGGCTACACATAAATCCGCAGAAAAAAGAAGCAGGCAGACGGAAAAGCGCCAGGAAAGAAATACGGCGATCAAGTCCAGAGTCAGAACCAACATCAAGAGCGTATTGAGCGCCGTTGAAGGAAAGGATCAGGCGGGAGCCGCTCAGTCGCTGGGAAAAGCCATTCCGGAGATCGCCAAGGCTGCGGCAAAAGGGATTCTCCATAAGAGAAACGCCTCGCGCAAGATTTCAAGACTGACCAGGAAAGTCAACGCCCTGTCGAAGGAAGCGTAATTTCAAAAACCTGCAATCATCAACCGATACGCCCTCTCAGCCATGTCGCCCGACAGCTTGATGAGGGCTTTTCTTTTGCTCTCCAGGGATTTTATCACAAGGTAATCTTCGGTATCGGAAAAATTCCGGTCTTCCCAGAGGGTCCGTCCCGTTTCACGGTTCTCAAAGACAATCTCCACGGTCAGGCTCACCCGTTCTTCCGCACCCAGATCCGCATCCTCATAGGACACGTGCGACGTCGAAATACGCTTGACGGTGCCCCGGACAACCGCATCCGCTTCCGCCTCGTCACCGACGACCTGGAACTGATTACCCCGGATGAACTGATCGATCAGGGCGTTGCGGAAGATATTCTCCAGGTAGGCTTCGTCGGTCTTGTTCGGGAAATTGCCGACGTAGATTTTCCGGATGCCGCTCAAAGAATCGGAAACACCGTTAAAATGATACCCGCAGCCCAAGATCAAAAGACCCAGGAACGAAAGGACCAAACCTCTTATCACGTATCTTGTTTGCACGGATTTCTCCTGTCACCGCTGTTTCTGACAATCATCTTCATTCTGCGATCCCTGCCCCCGGCTCATCGTTTGTTTATCCCTGAACCACGATATTGACCAGCCTGCCCGGCACATAAACCTGTTTGACAACCTTTTTCCCTTCGATGAACTTGGCGGCTTTCTCATCCGCCAGGGCAAGGGCCTGAATTTTGTCGGCGGCTTCGTCAACGGCAACGAGCATCTTCCCCCGGACTTTTCCGTTAACCTGGATGACGATCGTCATTTTCTCTTCCGAGGCGACTTCGCCGTCCCACACGGGCCATGCGGCATCGAAGAGATGTCCCTTTCCCCCCAGCAGGCTCCAAAGCTCCTGGGTGAAATGGGGAACGATCGGCGCAAGCATGAGGACAACGGCTTCGACGGCCTCCCGGACGATGGACAGGCCGACCCGGTCATCCCTGCCGGGGCGTTCCAGTAGATACAGGGCATTCACCAATTCCATGATTGCGCTGATCGCCGTATTGAAATGGAAACGATCCTCGACATCCAGACTCACTTTACGGATCACCTGGTGAGTCTTCCTCCGGAAATTTTTCAAATCATCGGCAAGGGGTTCCTTCCCGTCAAAGGGCGCAAGTCCCCGGATGTCGTCGAGATAATCCACGATGATACGCCAGGTGCGGTTCAGGAAGCGGAAGGCCCCGTCGACCCCCTGTTCGCTCCACTCCAGGTCTTTTTCCGGAGGCGCCGCAAACAGGCAGAAGATCCGGACCGTGTCCGCACCGTACTGGCGGACCAGGTGGTCGGGATCGACGACGTTCTTCAACGACTTGGACATCTTTTCCGTTTTGCCGATAGCGACTTCGCCACCGCAACGGGTGCATTTCCCGTCCACGACTTCCTCCGGGTAGAGATAACCGTGTTCCCGGCAGCGCATCGTCTCCTTGCAGACCATGCCCTGGGTCAGCAGATTGGCGAAGGGCTCATCGATACTCAGGACTCCGAAATCGCGAAGCATCTTGGCATAAAACCGCGCATACAGAAGGTGGAGAATGGCGTGCTCGATTCCGCCGATATACTGGTCCACCGGAAGCCAGTAATCGACCCGTTTCCTGTCCAGCCCCGGTTTCTGATTAAAATCGGCGCTGCAGAACCGGGCGTAATACCAGGACGACTCGACGAAGGTATCCATCGTGTCCGTTTCTCTCCGGGCAGGCCCGCCGCAGGCGGGGCAGGTCGTCTCAACGAATGCCTTGTGCCTGGCCAGAGGAGACCCTCCCTCTCCCGTCAGCACCACGTCCGTCGGCAGCACAACGGGAAGATCCTTCTCGGGAACCGTCACCGTTCCGCACTTTTCACAGTTGACAACCGGGATGGGCGCCCCCCAGTAACGCTGCCGGGAAATGCCCCAATCCCGCAGACGGTACTGAATCGTCCGCTTGCCCCGTCCATTGGCCTCGAAATAATCGGCTATGGCCTCCAGGGCCTGGGTATTGACCATCCCGTTGAAAGGCCCGGAATTGACGAGGATTCCCTCTTCAACGTAGGCCTCGGTCATGGCGGCGGCTTCCAGTTCCCGGTCCTTCGGCTGGATAACGACGATACGTTCCAGGCCGAACTTCTGGGCGAACTCGAAATCCCGCTGATCGTGGGTCGGAACAGCCATGACGCACCCCGTCCCGTAGTCCGCGAGGACGAAATTCGCCGCGTAGATGGGCATTTTATAGTTCGTCGCCGGGTTCAGACAGTAGGCGTCCAGGAAAATACCTTCCTTTTCGTAATAATCGGACGTCCGCATGAGACGGTCCTGTTTTTTCACCTTTTCCACGAACGCCTTGACGTTTTCTTCACAGGCCTTCCCCCGGACGAGTTCCATCACCAGGGGATGTTCCGCCGCGACCAGCATGAACGTCGCCCCGAAGATGGTATCCTGGCGGGTCGTAAACACCCGGATTTCCCCATTCCCGTCGGCCATGGGAAAGATCAGTTCACATCCGTAGCTTTTGCCGATCCAGTTCTTCTGCATCGTCAGAACGCGCTCCGGCCAGCCGGGAAGATTATCACAACCGGCAAGCAATTCCTCGACGTAGGCGGTGATGCGGAAGAACCACTGATCCAGGGTTTCCTCGACGACTTCGGAATGACATCGCCAGCAGAGCCCCCCTTCGACCTGCTCGTTGGCAAGAACGGTCTTACACTGGGGACACCAGTTTACCGACGAGGTTTTCTTATAGACGAGACCCTTTTCGTACATCCAGACGAAAAAGAGCTGTTCCCAGCGATAGTAGGCCGGTTCACACGTCGACACCTCCCGGTCCCAGTCGTAGCTGAATCCAAGCCGCTTCAACTGCTCCCGCATGGCGGCGATGTTGTTGTTCGTCCAATCCGCCGGATGGACACCCCGTTCGATGGCCGCATTCTCCGCAGGCATGCCGAAAGAGTCCCATCCCATGGGATGCAGCACATTGTAGCCCTTCATCTTTTTGTAGCGGGCGACCACGTCGCCGATGGTATAATTTCGGACATGGCCGATATGGATTTTCCCGGAAGGATAGGGAAACATTTCCAGAAGGTAATACTTGGGTTTGGAAGGATCCTCCCCGACTTGGTACAGTTTTTCTTCGTTCCACCGTTTTTGCCAGGCTTCCTCGATCTCCTGGGGGTTGTATTTTTTGCTCATTTCATCATCCGCCTCCCGGATGTGCGCGGACGACACCCCATTCACACCCTACACCCGGGTGTGACGGGCGCCCGGCACAAACCGATCTTCAAAACGAGTTAAGGAGTGTCGGTTCCTTTCAGTCCGGCATCCCCTGATTTTTCCGCCGTATCGACAGGTTCCGCACCCCGCATGTCCGCGTAAAGGGCATCGAGAATCCCGTTGATAAACGAACCCGAATTTTCCGAACCGTAGATTTTGCCGAGGTCAATGGCCTCGTTCAACGTCACTTTGGGGGGAATATCATCACAGTAGATGAGTTCGTAAACCGCCAGCCGGAGGATGTTCCGGTCGACCCTCGCCATACGCGACAAAGACCAGTTCTCCGAATGCCGGCTGATTAACTCGTCCAGATGTTCTTTTTTGCTCCACGTCCCTTCAACCAGCAGCGAAGAAAAAGGACGGGCATCTTCCGGGGCGCCGAAGTTGGCCCAAAACAGGTCGATCGCTTCCCCGGCGTCCCTGTTGATTACATCCAACCCGTAAAGAACTTTCAAGGCGACTTCTCTTGCCTTCCTTCTATGGCTCATTCATGCCTCTGGCAACGCAATTCGTCATTGTGCAATCACAACAAAGAAGAGCGAATCGGGTATCAATCAAAACTATTATATTATCTCCCGCAGCAGGTCGACCATTTCGATGGCCGTGATTGCCGCGTCCCATCCCTTGTTCCCCGCTTTCGTTCCTGCGCGCTCAATGGCCTGCTCGATGGTGTCCGTCGTCAGAACACCGAACGCGATGGGGACCTCCGTATCGAGGCCGACATTGGCAATGCCTTTGGATACCTCGGCGCTGACGTACTCGAAATGGGGGGTCGCACCCCGGATCACCGCTCCCAGGCAAATAACCGCGTCAAACCGGCCCGTCTTGGCCAATTTCTTCGCAGCAAGGGGCAGCTCGAAAGCGCCGGGAACCTTGAAAACCTGGATATCCTTTTCATCGGCACCCGCCCTCGTCAGGGCATCGAGGGCCCCTTCGATCAGGCGGCCGCAGATAAAATCATTGAACCGGCTCGCAGCAATGCCGAATTTCATTCCTTTCGCTACGATTTTACCTTCCGTTATCTTTGGCATCATCATCTCTCCATCTGTTTGGATGTCTCTTTTCGCACCAAGCTACCGCATTTACTGCCGCGGGATCAGCATTTATCCAGGATATGCCCCATTCTCTTCTTTTTCGTCTTCAGATAATGGATATTCGATTCCGTCGGTTTGATCTCGATGGGAACCCTCTCGGTAACGGTCAAACCGTAGCCCTCCAGGCCGACGATCTTCTTCGGGTTGTTCGTCAGCATCCGGATTTTCCGCACCCCGAGGTCGACCAGGATCTGTGCGCCGATACCGTAATCCCTCAGATCGTCCTTGAACCCGAGTTCGATATTGGCGTCGACCGTGTCCTTCCCTTTCTCCTGCAGTTCGTAAGCCCGGATTTTATTGACCAGGCCGATGCCCCGTCCCTCCTGGTGCATGTAGACAATGACCCCCTTACCCTCGTCATTGATCATGCTCATGGCACGCCTCAACTGATCGCCGCAGTCGCAGCGCTCGGAGCCGAAGATATCGCCGGTGACACATTCCGAATGGACCCGCACCAGGATTTCGTCGTTTTCGCCGATCTCTCCCTTGACGAGGGCGATGTGCTTCATGTCGTCCACGTCATTTTCATAAACAATCATCTTGAACTCACCGCCGTAACGGGTCGGAAGCGTCGCTGAAGCGGCACGACGGATCAGGGATTCATGACGCATCCGGAATTCGATCAAGTCCGCAATGGTCACAATCTTCAGGTCATGTTCCCTGGCGAAAATTTCCAGATCGGGCATGCGGGCCATCGTTCCGTCATCCTTCATGATTTCGCAGATGACACCGGACTGCTTCAACCCCGCCAGCCGGGCCAGATCGACGGACCCTTCGGTCTGACCGGTCCGGACGAGCACACCACCGCGTTTCGCCCGGATGGGAAAGACATGCCCGGGGCTGACCAGGTCTTCAGCCTGAACATCGTCGGCAATGGAGGTCAGGATCGTCGTTGCACGGTCGGCGGCGGAGATACCCGTCGTCACCCCCCGCTTGGCCTCGATCGATACGGTGAAGGCCGTTTGAAACCGCGAACGGTTATCCCTGACCATGGGAAAGAGTCCCAGTTTGTCCGCGTGCTCCTCCGTCAGGGTAAGACAAATCAATCCCCTGCCGTGTTTGGCCATGAAATTGATCGCTTCCGGCGTGACAAACTGCGCCGCCATGCAAAGATCGCCTTCGTTCTCACGATCCTCGTCGTCCACCAAAATAACCATTTTGCCACTTCTGATATCTACAATGGCTTCCTTAATTGAGCTGATCCCCATGATTCACCTTCGCTTTTGTTTATTTGTCCGTTTTACCGGTTGCTACTCCCTTGAAAACCCGTCCGCCAGGGAAGACCAGTCGAATTCCCCTTTCTCACCGTCTTTCCGTCCATCGCCGGGGCGGACAAAGCGCTCGACATACTTTCCGATGATATCCGTTTCGATATTGACCGGATCACCCACCTTTCTCAGGCCGAGAGTCGTTACCTGGGCCGTGTGAGGGATCATGTTAACATAGAACCGACCCTTTTCAAAACGGTTTACGGTCAGGCTGACCCCGTCGACGGTAACGGAACCTTTCTCCACGATGTAGCGTCCCGCCCCCGGGCTGACGTCGATGCCCAGCACCACGGAGGACGATTTGACCGCCTTCTCCCGAACGATCCCCGTTTCATCGACATGACCCAGAACCAGGTGTCCCCCCAGAAAATCCGTCAACCGGAGGGCCTTTTCCAGGTTCACCTTGTCTCCCACGTGGAGACCCTTCAAATTGGTCCTTTCCAGGCTCTCGGCGGACACGTCGGCGGAGAAACGATCCTTGGCGGCGGCAGTCACGGTGAGGCAGGTCCCGTTGACGGCGATACTGTCCCCGAGACGGACATCCCCCATGTCCAGACCGCTCTCGATCTCGATCACCGCATCCTGACCTTTCCGGTTGATGCGCCGTACCATCCCCAAGGCTTGCACGATTCCCGTAAACATGACTTCCTTCATCATCCCCGGAAAAACCGGACTCATCGATTTCAGACGCCCCCGACTCAATCCTTGTCTTCGTTCGTTTTCAAAAACCCTTTGAGTTCGTTAAGGAATTCCGTCACGTCCCGGAACTGGCGGTAGACGGAGGCAAATCGCACGTAAGCCACACCATCCAGTTCCTGGAGCTCCTTCATCACCTTTTCACCGATCACCGTCGTCGAGATCTCGTCGCCCTGATACTCCTGGCAGGCCCGCTCCACGTTTTCGACCACTCTTTCAATGTCTTCCGTCTTGATGGGCCGCTTTTCGCAGGCTTTCTTGATCCCCGCGCGGATCTTCGTCCGGTCGAAGGGCTCCCGGCGTCCGTCCTTCTTGACCACCGTCGGCAGGACTTCCTCCACGAATTCGTAGGTCGTAAAACGCCTGCCGCAGCCGACGCATTCCCTTCTGCGGCGGATGGCGCTTCCATCCTTGCTGATCCGGGAATCGATGACGCGATTTTCACTGCTGGAACAGAAGGGGCATTTCATCGCTGCACCACCATCACTCCCGCTTCGGCCAGCATTTCTTCCGCCAGCTTGTCCGCGTAACCGTCCTTCACCACGACCGTCGTGATCCCCGCATTGATGATCATCTTCGCGCAGATGATACAGGGCTGGTTGGTACAGTAAAGGGTCGCCCCCTTGACGCTCACGCCGTGAAGGGCCGCCTGGATGATCGCGTTCTGTTCCGCATGAAGGCCTCGACACAGCTCGTGACGCTCCCCGGACGGGACCTGGAATTTTTCCCGGAGACATCCCACATCAAGGCAGTGGCTGAGACCCGAAGGGGCCCCATTGTAGCCCGTCGCCAGGATCCGCCTGTCCCGGACCAGGGCGGCACCGACACCACGGCGAAGACAGGTGGAGCGCTTGGCCACCAGTTCCACGATGCTCATGAAGTATTCGTCCCAGCCAGGACGCACCGTCGCTCCCTGCACCCTGTTTTCGGGGGTCATCTTTCCTCCCGGAATCTATTTGAGCTCCTCGCGCCCTTTTTCAATGCGTCCCTGATACAGGGGGAAACGCTCGCACAGCGTTTTGACCCCTTCCCTGGCTTCGCTGATCTTTCCTTCGTCGCCCCGGTTGAGGAGAACCTGGGCGATGAGCCCGGCAATCTGCTTCATCTCCGGTTCCTTCATTCCCCGCGTCGTCACGGCGGGGGTCCCGATCCGGATACCGCTTGTCACCATGGGCCCCTTCGTATCGAAGGGAATACCGTTCTTGTTGACCGTGATCCCCGTAAGGTCGAGAACTTCCTGGGCTTCTTTGCCCGTCACGTCCTTGTCGGTCAGATCGACCAGCATGAGGTGATTGTCTGTTCCTCCCGACACCAGGCGAAAACCCTGATTCTTCAGTTCTTCCGCCAGCGCTTTCGCGTTCTTGATGATCTGTGCCTGGTACTGACGAAACTCCTCCGTCAGGGCCTCCTTGAAGGCCACGGCCTTGGCCGCGATGACGTGCATGAGGGGTCCGCCCTGGGTTCCGGGAAAGACACGGCTCCCCAGAGTCTTGGCGTAATCCTCCTTGCACATGACGAGACCCCCCCGGGGACCCCGAAGGGTTTTGTGGGTGGTCGAGGTGACAAACTCGCACAGGGGAACCGGCGTGGGGTGCAAGCCCGCGGCGACCAGTCCCGCGATATGGGCGATATCACACATGATCACCGCTCCGACCTGGTCGGCGGCCTGCCGGAAAGCGGCGAAGTCGATCGTCCGGGGGTAGGCGCTGGCACCGACAACGATCATCTTGGGACGATGCTTCTTCGCCAGGTCCATCACCTCGTTGTAATCGATCGTTTCCGTCTCCCGGTCGACACCGTAGGGAATGACTTTGTAGTATTTACCGGAGAAATTGGCGGGACTGCCGTGAGAAAGGTGGCCGCCGTGGGACAGATTCATCCCGAGAATCGTGTCGCCCGGCTGCAGGACGGAAAAGTACACCGCCATGTTGGCCTGGGTTCCCGAATGGGGCTGCACGTTGACATAGTCGGCGCCGAAAAGGGCCTTGCAACGCTCGATGGCCAGATTTTCCACGATATCGACGAACTCGCAGCCGCCGTAGTAACGCCTGCCCGGATAGCCCTCGGCGTACTTGTTGGTCATGACGCAACCCTGGGCCTCCAGAACGGCTTCACTGACGAAGTTTTCCGAAGCGATCAGTTCGATCTTGCCCGTCTGTCTTTCCGTCTCCCACAAAATAGCCTGGGCCACTTCCGGATCTGTTTTGGTCAATTCTGGCATGGTTCCGTCCCCTTCCCTCTTTTTTCTTCTATTTCCCGGATTTTATCGAGACGCCGCTGATGACGGCCTCCTTCAAACTCCGTTGACAACCAAAGTTTCACAATCTTCTCCATCGTGGCGGAGTCGGTACGGCGCCCCGCCAGGATCAGCACGTTCGCGTCATTGTGACGGCGGCACATCTCCGCCGTATACGTATCGAGGCACAGGGCGGCCCGGATCCCGGGGAATTTGTTCGCCACGATGGTCATACCCACCCCGGCGCCGCACAGGAGAATTCCCGCGGGAAACTCTCCCGATGACACCCTTTCGGCCACCTGACAGCCAAAATCCGGATAATCCACGGCCTCGGCACTCGTGGTTCCGACATCCGTCACGTCGATCTTCATCCGCGTGAGAAGGGATTTGACCTCCTCCTTCCGTTCGAATCCCGCATGGTCGGATCCGATAATCAATCGATTCCACATCTTTTTCACTCAACAAATTTCTTCAATACCAGTGTCGCGTTCACACCGCCGAAACCGAACGTATTGGACATCGCAACACGAATTTCCTTCTCCCTGGCCCGGTTCGGCACATAATCGAGATCGCATTCCGGATCGGGTTCGTCGAGATTGATCGTCGGCGGAATCATCCCGTCCCGGATGGCCATCGCCGTAAAGACGGCCTCGACGCCGCCCGCCGCGCCCAGCATGTGGCCCGTCATCGATTTCGTCGAACTGACCGGAACATCCGGGTTTGCCTCGCCGAAAACGGTCTTGACGGCCTGCGTTTCATACAGATCGTTCAGGGGCGTGGACGTTCCATGGGCGTTGATGTAATCCACCTCCGCCGGGGAAACGCCGCCGTCGGAAAGGGCGGTGCGCATGCACCGGACGGCTCCCTCGTGACCCGGAGGCGGTGCCGCCAGGTGGAACGCATCCGACGTCAGTCCGTATCCGATCACTTCTCCGTAAATTTCGGCATCCCTCTTAAGGGCTGCGGCCAACTCTTCAAGCACGACGAGACCGCACCCCTCTCCGATGACGAAACCGTCCCGCTTCCGATCGAAGGGCCGGCTCGCCTTCTCCGGATCGTCATTTTTCGTCGACAAGGCGCGCATGGCATTGAACCCGGCCACCGCCAGAGGGGTCACCGCCGCTTCCACACCGCCCGCGACCATCCGGTCGGCATAACCGTCCCGGACCATCCGGAATGCGTCGCCTACGGCGTTCGTCCCTGCCGCACAAGCGGTCGCAGGACAGGTAATGGGCCCTTTCAAACCGAACCGGATGGATACGTGACCCGCCGCCAGGTTCGCCAGGACCGCAGGAATCATAAAGGTCGCCACCCGCCTCGGTCCCGCCTGGAGAATCGTTTCCTTCTCCTTTTCGATCGTCGCCAGGCCGCCGATGGCCGAACCGATGATCACACCGGACCGTTCCCCCCCGATTTCGGCAAGACCGGCATCGTCAAACGCCATTTCCGCGGCAGCCAGGGCGTAGAGGATAAAATCGTCCAGCCGGCGGCACTCCTTTTTATTGACGTACTGCAACGGATCGAAAGATTTCACTTCCGCCGCAATCTTCGTGTTGAAGCTGGCCGTATCGAATTTCGTGATCCGCCCGATACCGGATTTCCCCGTACAGACAGCCCGCCAGGATTCTTCCGCCGAATTGCCCAGGGGAGTGACGGCTCCCAGACCCGTTATGACCACCCTCCTTTTCACGGAAGGTTCTCCTCGCCGGCAGATAGCGCCATCTATGATACGCCCTTGCCTCTCAGGAAATCGATGACGTCCTGAACGGTCCTGATTTTCTCGAGTTCTTCGTCCGCCACCTGGATGTTGAAGGTCTCCTCCATCTCCATAATCAACTCGACCAGGTCCAGGGAATCGGCCCCCAGATCGTCAAGGAACGACGCCTCCGGAACGCATTCTTCTTTCGTTACATCCAACTGCTCCACAATTAAATCGATGACCTTTTCTTCAAGTGTCATGAAAATCCCCCTTTTCAACTCCCGGAAATATAACCCAATTTCAGTCTGTTACACTGGAATAATAATCTGTATCAGCGGCCTTTCCATCAATTCTTGAGAGCGGCCACCGTCGCCTGCAGGGACGCCAGGTCCTCCACATTCAACAGCCGGATCCGGTCGTTGATTCGCCTGACCAAACTGCCCAGAACCCTCTTAGGCCCCAGTTCCACCAGCGTATCCACCCCCATCTCGATCATTTTTTCAATCGTTTCCTGCCATTTCACGGGATTCGTAAGCTGCCTGAACAGCAACGCCCGCGTCGTCCGACGGTCATGAAAAACGGCCGGGTCACAGTTCGGAATAACCGGCACACGGCAATCACCGAAATGCACCTGTGCCAGATCCTCTTTTAATTTCCGCGCCGCTTTTTCCATCAGGTTGCAGTGACAGGGAGCGCTGATGGCCAGTTTCACGGCCCGGCGGGCTCCCCCGTCGACGGCCCTGGCCATCGCCTCGTCAACCGAACCGCTGTAACCGGAAACCACGATCTGATCCGGCGTATTGATGATCGATACGGAAACGTTTCCTCCCCGGTTGCAAATGTTCCGACAGATTTCGTTGACGGCTTCGCATTGCAACCCGATGATCGCCGCCATGGCCCCTTCTCCGGGAGGAACCGCTTCATGGTGATACCTGGCCCGCGCCCATACCAGGGGAATGATTTCGTCAAGGGAAATGGCTCCCGCGGCATAGAGGGCTCCATATTCTCCGAGGCTGTGCCCCGCCATCACCTGAGGTTCCCCACCGAAATACTCGGCGAAAACTTCATAAACGGCCATGTCCATCGTCAGGACGGCAACCTGCGTGTTCAGCGTCAGATCGAGAACTTCCTGGGGACCGTGAAAACAAAGAGACGGGATATCGACCCCGACAACATCCCTGACGCGATTAAAAATCGCTCTCACTCTCGGAAATTCCCGGTATAAATCTGCCCCCATTCCCACAAACTGGGAACCCTGGCCGGGAAAAACGAAGGCAAGCTTGCCCATGGAGACCCTCAGGATCGACCTATTTGGAAATCTCCTCGACCGCGATGACTTCCCGGCCCTTGTAGGCGCCGCAGGCTTTGCATATCCGATGGGGAAGCTTGGGTTTTCCGCACTGGGGACATTTGGATGTCGAGAGCGGCGTCAGGAAATCATGGGCCCTCCGCATGTTTCTCCTGGTCCTTGAATGTCGTTTTACCGGATTTGGCATAGCTATATCCTTCCTCTGTAGTTATTTTAATTTCAGATTTTTCAGTACGCTCAGGCGTTCGTCAATCATTCTGCCACTGCAGGTACAGCTCGATATATTCAGGTTCGTTCCGCACTGAGGGCACAGCCCTCTGCAGGTCTCGCGACAGACGACCCTCATCGGGATCTGCAGGACGATCTGCTCCAGAATAATCGGATCCAGATCAATGGTTTCTTCTTCGTAGTACTCCACATCCATGTCTTCAGCCATAAGTTCCCTTTCCTCCGGCACATCTTTGTGATGCGGCATAAAGATATAGTGGAACCGGCTGCTTACCGGGACAATGGCCTTCTCCAGGCAGAGGGAACAATCCGTCTCGACAACCGTATCAATCGATCCATCGACAAAGACCGAATCCCGGACTTTCCTGACCCGGCAGGATACACCGGCACGCTCGATGGAAAAACGATCCGCTTCCTCATCGGCCAGGAGATCCCGCAACCACTTCCCGTCCCGGGAAAATTTCAGGTCGAGGCCCTCTTCCGTAATTTTCGGTACATGAATCTTCAATTTTCAACTTGCTCCCGGGATCCGGCAGTTTCTCCGCACTTTCTGAAGACACTACCCCCCTCTGATAAAGCAGTGTACTTAATGATAGATTCATTTTCTTGTCAAGCACAATTTACGGCACATGACAGGTTCAACTCAGGAATTTTCATCGGAATCGATGGGATGACCGAAGTTCGCCAACTCGTCTCTTTCTCCAAATCCGACTTGACAAAGCCGCCGCATAAACCTATAAGGAAGCACAATATTTTCAAGGAATAACACGATGATGAAAGAACCCAAAATCAGAACCCGTTTTGCCCCGTCACCGACGGGATACCTTCATATCGGCGGGGCAAGAACCGCCCTGTTCAACTGGCTTTACGCCCGCCACATGGGAGGGGCGTTTGTCCTGCGTATTGAAGACACGGATCAGCAGAGATCGACCGACGAATCCACCCGGGCCATTCTCGACGCCATGACCTGGCTGGGCCTCGACTGGGATGAAGGTCCCTTCTACCAGGCCCAGCGGGTGGAAAACCACCGGGCGATGGTGAAAAAACTCCTCCAGGAGGGCAAGGCCTACTATTGCACCTGCAGCCCCGACGAACTCGAAGAAAAGAGAAAAATCGCCCTGGCCGAAGGGAGAAAACCGAAATACGACGGGACCTGCCGGGACAAGAATCTGCCCAAATCAGCCAACTCGGTGGTCCGTTTCCGCTGCCCGGAAATCGGCTCGACGGTGGTCAACGATCTCATCAAAGGCAATATCGTCTTCAACAACGAGGAATTGGACGATCTGATCATCGAACGGCAGGACGGTTACCCGACTTATAATTTCGCCGTCGTGATCGACGATGCCGAAATGAACATCACCCATGTCATTCGCGGTGACGATCACGTCAACAACACGCCCAAGCAGATCCTCCTGTACGAAGCCCTCGGATACGCGGTGCCCCGGTTCGCCCATGTTCCCATGATTCTGGGATCGGACAAGGCACGCCTGAGCAAGCGGCACGGCGCCACCTCCGTCATGGCTTACAAGGATATGGGATACCTGCCCGAAGCCCTGGTCAATTATCTCGTCCGTCTCAGCTGGTCTCACGGCGACCAGGAAATCTTCGGGGTGGACGAGCTGATCGAGCTGTTCTCCCTGGACGCCGTCGGCAAGTCCGCCGCTGTTTTCAACCCGGACAAGCTCCTGTGGTTGAACCAGCATTACATCAAGAACTGTCCGTTGGAGCGCCTCGCCGAGGAGATGCTGCCCTTTTGGCACCGCATGGGACTGGCCACGCCGGAAGAAACCTTTGCCCGGAATATCGTCGGTGATCTCAGGGAACGGGCCAAGACCCTGATCGAACTGGCCGAAGGAAGCCTCTTTTATTTCGGAGACGAACTGATCTATGAAGAAGAGGCCGCCCGCAAGTTCCTCACAGCGGAGGCGGGGGGACACCTGGAAGCCATCATGTCAGGACTTCCGGATCTTACCGACTATACGAAGGCAGGGATCGAAACCTTTCTCCGGGATCTGTCGGAAAAGCGGAACACGAAGCTGAAATTCATCGCCCAGCCGCTCCGCGTCGCGCTGACCGGTAAAACAGTAAGCCCCGGCATTGATGATGTGATGGTGACCCTGGGAAAAGAAAAGGTCCTGCAAAGGTTGCAGCAGGCAGTCCAGTTTATCGGTGGACAATCCGTCCAATCCGCAAAATGACCTTGACATTTCGGTCGTTATTGCATAAATAGCATCGCCTTACCATGACCCGGTCATGCTTTTGGATACGGCATACCCGGCAACGGTATAATTTCGACGATCATCCATGGTCCCATCGTCTAGTGGTTAGGACGCTGGCCTCTCACGCCGGAAACCGGGGTTCAAGTCCCCGTGGGACTACCAATAGTGAAATTAAGGGGTTACGCCATCAGATGTAACCCCTTTTTCATTTATCTAATTCTAATTTCCAACCCTATTTCCAACCACCTGTCTATTCATCGAGGATAGTTCTAATTTCTCTGTCTCCTTCCTTTAGTGTTGTCGATAACACCATTTTAGAAGATATCGATGGCCTCTTACAAGAACCCAAATTGCAAACTCTCTTTTACACGCCCAACAGCTTCATTGAGAATCTGTTTCAATGTCATATTGTCCATCTCTATAAGGGATTCACCAGCGCGCATGGGGTAGTAGTGGTAATTGCCTGTTGATTTGATCGGTTGTCCAGCAGGGTGTGGCGGAACATGAAAGATAAGCACACGCCCCCGTGGATGCATCAATTCTTCTACATCAACTCTGATCTTTAGCTTCATCAGCAGTTTATGGGACAAGCGGTTATGAGTACCCCAAAACGCCTTGGTTCCAACGATTCGGGGTGTAGGATCAACGCCGAGGATTAATTTGCCGCCACCCTCATTGGCAAGGGCAGCGTAATAATCGGGCAGGTCCTTGTTTTCGCTGAAGCTGTGTGCGGCTGTCTTGAATTCGAGGTTTCTCTCTTCACGATGCAGCTATAATTGATGAGGCATCCATGGTTGCGCTTCCGCTTATGGCTAAACTTGCCACTGCACTCAAAAAGGGGGCTAGGCTTATTATCCTGGGAGACAGGGATCCTCTTTCCTCGGTAGAAGCGGGGGCGGTCCTTGGTGATATGTGTGGCGGTGGACAACCGGAGATATTTTTACCCGATTTTAGCTATCTCTGTCCCGACCTTTCACGTGCAAGGATTCCGACCGCCCCTCCCAATCAGGTGTTGCCTCTACTAACCGACTCTTTGGTTCTTCTTAAGAATAATTTTATACATCTCATTTCGCTTCAGGTACTCAACAAATAACGAGAAGCGTTCTTTCTGCTCTTCACTGAATATAACACATCCGATCTGTTCGCTATCCATAAACTACCCCGCACGTACCCCGTATTCATCCAGGAAGCAGAGGAGAGGAAGGTTTATCCACCGCTTGTCAGCCTGCCGCCCTATTTCCGGTTGCCTTTTCTCAGGCTTCCAAAAGCCGCAAATATTCCTTTGCCGATTCGTAGCAGACGCCGGCAATGAAGTTAATGAACGGTCTGTCATCTCCCCGGTGTGTCTTATCCAAAGTATCCAAATAATCTCTCCGCAGGATCGGGGGAATGATCGCCACGGGATAACCAGCCTGTAGTAAGGCAAGATTCATCAGTAGACGCGCCGCCCTGCCATTACCGTCGTTGAAGGGATGAATGGTCACAAGGTCCTTGTGGACAATTGCTGCAAATTCTACCGGATGATGTTTCGCCCTAGCCTCAGGTAGTCCATCCACGAATACTTTCATCAAATCCGATATCTGCTCCGGAGCCGGGGGAATGAAATCGGTTCCAGTGATGATGACACGACGTTTCCGATACTTACCTGCCTGTTTCGTGTCTATCCGATAATAAAACAACCTATGCAGTTCCTTGATGTTTGCTTCCGTAATGTCCCAGCCCTTTGCCAACCGGAAAATCAGGTCATAGGCTTCCGAATGTCCCAAGGCTTCCATATGGTCCTTGACAGGCTTTCCCCCAATAGTGATGCCATCCTCTATGACGATCTTTGTTTCTGTCTCCGTCAAAGAATTACCTTCCAGCGCGTTACTTGTATACGTCATACCGATCCGGAAATATTCCTTCACTTGTTTGAGCATGTGGGCGTCAAGGGGTCTGTGTCCGTCGATTCTGACTTTTAATGTGTCGATTTGCTCCAGTCTGTCCATGTTTTTCATGCTCCTATGGCATTTGTATTGGATTGATCTATTTCCTTTGCCGTCTGCTCAATGATATTCCCAGCCAATGCAGAGGCTTTTTTCAAAGCTTCATCCCGGAGGTGCGCGTAACGCTGTGTCATTAGAGGTGACTTGTGAGTGAGAAGTTTTTGCAAGGTGTACATATCAACTTGTCCGGACGATGCTAGCATGGAGGCGTAAACATGCCGAAGGCCATGCAAAGCCCGAAAGTCATCCGGAATGCCTGCGGCTTTTTTGATAGGATTTACCCGCCTTCTAATATCCGTGAAAGGTTTTCCATCACCCCGGACAAAAACATGCTCTGATGTCTCCGGATGATTCTTCAAAACTTCACGCGCCTGGTCATTCAGTGGGATCTTCTGACTTACCCCACCCTTGGGATCACGGATGGTGATGAAACCACGTTCAAAATCAATATCAGCCCATTTCAGTTTGAACAACTCTCCGCGCCTCATGCCGGTAAACAAGGCCATTCGCATCATGTTCGCCGCTTCGATGTCTGTAGATTCTGGAATCGCCTTCAAGAGATTTTTCAATTGATTTGAAGTGATTACTCCGGCAATTAAACATCTGAATTATGTTATTAGGAGGGAAGATAGAAAACTTCTATCTTTTCCTGGTTTGTCTCCAACCATTGTTTGACCTTTTTGCCATGATGAACACGAAGATTATCCAAAATCAGGAAAACTTTCTGTTTGGAATCCTTAACCAAGCGAGCCATGAACTTGATCAAGAGGTCCGAATGCATCGCATCCCGATACATCATAAACCGCACCTTACCCTGATTCGTAATCGCAGAAAGCATGCTCACATGACTCTTTTGGGCAACCATTCCGACCACCGGCGTCTGTCCTTTGGGGGAAAATCCACGAACTATATTCGCCCCCGTCTGAATCCCCGTCTCGTCACCCCAGTGTATCTCCGCCTTTTCTTGCTTTGCCCGAGCGGCAATAACCGGATAATCCTTATCCAGCCATTGCTTCACCGCCTGAGAACTTTGCTCATAGGCCCGTTTGATCGGCTTCTGGGGCGTAAACCCCCAACGCTTAAGGTATTCCCCAACCGTGCGAATCGGCATTTTGATCCCATACCACTGCTCAATCAGCAGCCTCACGCCATCTCTTGTCCACAACGCAAAGGAAAGCTTCAACTGCTCCGGTGTCTTGTCGATCAAAGCTTTCTGCACCTGCTTCTCCTGATCAACAGAAAGCGTCCGCTGTTCCCCGGGACGGCGGCCTCGCTTCCCCATCTTGATGGCTTGGTTACCCTCCTTCTTGTACCGCTGCCATATCGTGCTGGCATGACTCTCACTGATACCAACGTCCTCTGCTACAACCCTGTTGGAAAATCCCTCCCTCCGAAGTCGTATGATCTGTTTCCGAATCTCGTGCTGCGTCTCTGGACTATGTGTTCGTGCATCTATGTTTTCCATGAACATCTCTTATCACAAGAACAAAAAATATTTACATATTTAATTGCCGTGTCAATAATTATTTGTTCATCTATATGTTTCCTGACATTCAACTAACCCACTGAAATGTTCTGATCAGCTCTCCAAAATAATTCCATTTATCCGTTAAATGTCGAAAGCGTCCGGCAACAATACCCGGAGAGATGGCTAGTTCATTTGACAATCTAATAATTTCTTCCTTAGACCGGCATTGTTTAATGATTTTGTCATATCGTGACGGAATAAGGTATTCTGCGGCAAAAACATTTGCCTTTGCTTCACGAGGATCTTCGTTACTTCCATCGTTAATAAATAAATCCTTCTTACTGTCATGCAAAACATGTCCTGCTTCATGAAAAAATGAAAACCAGAAGATGTCTTCTCCTTTACCCCTAAGGCTCAAAAGAATCATCGTTTTTTGAGGTGACAACCATTTCGTGGCCCCGTTCCAGGGCACTTTTTTCATTTCTCGTACCAGCGATAAGGCTACTCCGGATTCTGCACAAAGACGCTTCATTTCCGGTACAAAAATTTCAGGTTGCTCCCTGGTAAGACTACGAATTTTTTTCAGAGCTTCCTGAAAAGTATCCTTATGATAAGGTTTACAATCTACTGCGGAAGCCAGGATTTCACCTTGCCTGATCCAGGCTGCCGTCGGTCCGGGACTGGACTGAAAACAAGAGGAGCGACGTGCCGCTACAGCAGGTTCATCCCATACATCATGCCATGTTTTTACGCTGCTGACGCCAAAGAAGGCCAACGCTTCCCGGAACAATTCCGTATCATTTTGGGGATGCTTCAGGTAACCTCGCTCTCTTAATTCTTTAATTGGAATCGTTTTCAGCCAAGCCATATCGGCTTCAAGCCTGTTTTTTTCCGCCATCCTGGCCAATTGTTCCCGATACTGAAGTTCCAGGTTATTCCAGAATCGCGCAGGAACACCGGTTACCAGTTCCAGTCTGCTCGCAGTTTCGTAAGTTATGGGTTGCTCGCCTTTAAATATTCGTATCAAGGTCACGGGGGTTAATCCGGTGCGCAAGGCCAAGTCTTTTTGAGACATGCCTTTCGCCGCGATAACCTCCTGAAGCGTTTTGCCGGGAGGTACGGCGTAATCAGGTGTGAACACATATTTTTTTGTTTTATCCATCACTCCACCTTTAATGCGTGTCCCAAATACCGATGATTTGAATTTCAGTAATTTTCTCCCTATCGATGCCTCCATCTTTGCACAAAGGCATCGGATCATTGAGAGGGATAAATATCAGCCGATAGGGATGCTCGAGGTCAATCGAAAATTGTTTGGCTCTATCACCGGAGAGCTCATGACACCGCGCCGGCGGCAAATGGGACATATCGGATAACGCATCTGCCGCGCTCAATTCCATCATGCGTTGCTTGAGTCTTTCTGCACATTTCGCTCCCAGACTTCTTTTCATTTCTTTTTCCTGTGAGCAGATTTTTTGCAGTTTTGTTGTGCTGAAGTATATGTCCATCGCAAGCAGTTGTCAACAATTTATTAACATATTATGTTAATCATATTTTTAATTGGTCAATTAAATGCCTATTTTTAGATCGGTTTGCCGGAACCGGCAAACCGATCTGAGGATCTGCATTCCCGCCAAAAACCTGCGGGAATGGCAGGGCGTAAGCGGGAATGACAAAGCACAAGAGTCATCAATCGCCACAATCTTTCAGTGCCTGCCTACACGACCTGCCAACGGATCGTGAACAATTCATTCGTTTGAATTCGTTGCTGTAGCCGCGCTTCCACATCTGCATTCAGCCTCTCTTTGCGACTTTCAACTTCATCTTGCGCTTCAAATCGGAAGGCAAATAAAGTCGCTTCAACTTGGTGGGGGTTCAAATCTACCTGGGCATCCATCAGCGATGGAGCCAGCTTTTCGAGGCTATCGGAAGAACAACGCTTCGTCAGCTCATGGGCATAGCATTTCGCATGGTGAGGCGTGATGTTCATGCAGCGTTACATTCGCTTCCTTCTCTTTATTTCTCCGCGTCAATATTACAAATGTAACTGGAACTTTTATATGAACTCCGCGAAAGGTATACATTTTTTACCTGGCTAGTCAATGTAAAATAGAGCTGGCAGTAGAAATAATTGCGCCGATTTATCACTGGGATGATCGGGTCTGGACTCAATTCGTGAGTCATCCGATGAACTGGGCTTTAGGGTTATGGCACCAGCCTACGTATGACGAACCTACACTTTCTGCGTTTCGTCATGGGAGCGGACTATACAAGAATACGGGAATCGATTTCAAGCGTTTGACACCTCCGACCAATAGAATGGCCACAACAGCACACAAAAAATCCACTTTTTCATGAGAAATCCCCTTAAAATGGTCTTATGATTTGTAAATCCGAGGGGGGAAAGATCATGCCCGGCCAACAAAAATTGGTCGATTTTAGGAATTATTGACTGGGATGGAAGTTTAATAAAGAGGTGCTTACAATGCCTCGGATTTTTTATTTTGCGGTAATTGAAAGCCTGCCTCTGAAAATAAGATCCTCTTGAAAATGTCCAAAATCGTCTTCCCTTTTTCATCCGGGAAGTGTACAACACGCAAGTGACCGCACTCTTATCCCGGGTACAGAATACCCGTGGGACGGGAAGAACCGTTTTTTTTCACCAAAAACCAATGTCCGACAGCCCTGACCGGGAAGGTCCGATCTCCGGATTGCAGTTCAAATAAACGAATTTCACCAAAATGGGTAGAATTACCTACGTATAAAAATGTACTTGCACGGGTGGTCGTATTTTGAGTTTAAATTATAATCTAAGGGAATTGACCGAAGAGAGGGAATTTTGTCATCCTTTATAGATATGATTCAGAACTGCAGTATCGGATCCCCAGCGTGATGAGACTTGGATTAAGAAGCCGTCGGCAGGATCGGGACGAGCGGCCGATTCTTCCCTGAAGAAAAGCTGTTTTTGAAACTTCACGCCAAATGGACCACACTTCCGGATGACGGTACCGGCCGGAAATACTCCGGCGCTTGCAACGGGAATGGATCGTTGGCATTTCATCCATCCCGCAACAGATCGCGAAGGAAATAAATTGGAGTCCATCCTTTTTCTGATTCTCTGCCCACTTATCGCGGCCCTGGCATTAAGTCTGATCCGACGGAATTCCATACGCCGGCTGGTTGTCAACATCTCTGCCGCTGTGCTGATCACTGCGTCGCTGTGGCTGCTGAGGAACCATTACGCAGTATCCATCCAGTTGTACCAGGTCGATACGGGCTGGATCAGACTGTGGATGCAGTTCATCGAACTGGGAATAACCGGCTACCTGATCACCATGTCCGTCCGTTACAAAAAATGGTCGATCATTCCCCTTGTCCTGGCCCAGGCCGGTATCAGCCTCTGGTTTGAAGTCACCCAGGGCCATCATCTGGAAGGCGGATCCGCCCTGTTTATAGATCGTCTTTCCCTGATCATGGCGATGATCATCGGCATCATCGGCAGCCTGATCGCCGTTTACTCCCTGGGTTACATGGAGGGCTACCATGCCCAGAAGAAAAACGTCGCCGACAGACGCCGTTCGTTTTTCTTCGTCATCTTCGTTTTTCTCTCGGCGATGTTCGGGATCGTGTTCAGCAACGACCTGTTATGGTTCTATTTCTTCTGGGAGATCACAACGGTCTGTTCCTTCTTTTTGATCGCCTACCACGGAAAGCAGGAGGCCGTCGACAACGCCTTTCTTGCCCTGGGGTTAAATCTCATAGGCGGCCTGGCGATGCTCCTTGGCATCGTGATTCTCTTCCTGAGGCAGGGAATCTTTGAATGGGATCAGCTTCTGATCCAGAATAAGTTGTTGATGATGACCCCGGTTATCCTGTTGTCCATCGCCGGCATCGTGAAATCCGCACAGCTTCCCTTTTCGTCCTGGCTTCTGGGGGCGATGGTCGCCCCGACGCCGGTTTCCGCCCTGCTGCATTCCAGCACGATGGTCAAGGCGGGGGTCTATCTCCTGGTAAAGCTTGCTCCGCTGTTCACCGGCACCTATGCCGGTCTGCTGGTTGCGCTGATCGGCGGCTTCACGTTCGTGATGACCTCGATCATCGCGATTTCCCAGAGGGACTCGAAGAAGGTCCTGGCCTACTCGACGATCGCCAATCTCGGCCTGGTCGTGATGTGCGCCGGCATCGGCACCTACGAGTCCGTTTGGGCGGCCGTCCTTCTGATCCTATTCCACGCCACTGCCAAATGCCTGTTGTTCCTCTGTGTAGGATCGATCGCCCATACCATAGACAGTCGTGATATCGAGGATATGGAGGGTTTGATCATGGCAATGCCCAAAACGGCCGGTCTGATGCTCAGCGGAATAGCGGGTATGTTCCTCGCCCCGTTCGGAATGCTGATCAGCAAATGGGCTGTCCTGGTCGCCCTGATCGACGCCAATCCCATCCTGAGTTTCCTGCTGATATACGGATCGGCCGCGACCCTCTTTTTCTGGGTGAAATGGATGGGGAAGCTCGTTTCCGTAAACCGGCGCCGTGAAAACATCGAGGATGGAATCGACTGGACCATCTGGACACCGCTGTTCGTCATGGGATTCTTGACAATCGCCGTCTGCCTGTTTTTCCCCTATGTCTCGCACAGGATGATCGAACCCTACGTGATCAGCATCTACGGGATGACGGCGACGATGAGCATGGGCAACATCATCATCATGATCATCATGATGGGACTCGTTTTCATCTTTCCCTTCGGTCTGCTGGGTTCAAGAGTCGTGTTGAAGACGCAGAAACCGGTCGGCCCCTACCTGGGAGGCGCCAATATCCCGGGAAGCAGGACTTTTCTGGGCTCCGATGGCACCGTGCATGAAGTTTCGTTCCAGAACTATTACCTGGAAAAATATTTCGGCGAACAGCTTCTGCTGTACCCCAGCATTTTCATCGCCCTGGGCTTGTTGATAGTTTTGATGATCGGAGCCGGCATTTGATATGGATACCCTGACCCTGATCCTTTATGTTGCTTTCGCGCCTCTGCTCGGAGGATTGCTGGCCGGCGTCGACCGGCGAATCACCGCGCGCATGCAGGGGCGCTTCGGGCCGCCGATTCTCCAGCCTTTCTATGATGTCGTGAAATTATTCAACAAGGAGAACCTGGTGGTGCGCCGGTCCCAGACGGTCTACATCATTTTTTTCCTCGCATTCATGGTTTTTACCGGGGGGATTTTCTATGCAGGAGAGGACCTGCTCCTGGTCATCTTTTCCCTGATGCTGGCCAACACTTTTCTGGTGCTGGCCGCCTACAAGGGGAGTTCGCCTTACAGCGCGATCGGCGCGGAGCGTGAATTGCTGCAGATCATGGCGTACGAACCGATGGTCCTGTTCTATGTCGTCGGCATCTACATGGCGTCGAAAACCTTCTACATCGAAACGATCGCCACGACCCAGCACCCGATGCTGATCCGTTTTCTGCCCGGTATTTTTCTGGGTTTCCTGTATGTATTGACGATCAAGCTGCGCAAGTCTCCCTTCGACCTCTCCACGTCGCATCACGGCCATCAGGAGATCGTCAAGGGAATCACCACGGAGTTCACCGGCCCATCCCTGGGCTTGATCGAAATCACGCACTGGTATGAAAACGTTCTTCTGCTGGGAATGGTCAGCCTGTTCTTTGCACCCAATCTCTGGATGGGTGCGGGGGTCGCCCTGGCGATCTATCTCCTGGAAATCTTCATCGACAATGCCTGCGCGAGGGCGCGCTGGCAGTTCACGGTTTTTTCGTCCTGGGTTGTCGCCGCGGTTTTGGGCTTCGGCAACATCCTGGCACTGACATTATTCGGGTAAAAGCAATGTCGTTGATGCAAAAATCTCCATGGATCATTCATTATGACGGATCGAGTTGCAACGGGTGCGACATTGAAGTCCTCGCCGCGCTGACACCGATGTATGATGTCGAACGTTTCGGGGTGATCAATACGGGCAATCCCAAACATGCCGATATTTTCCTGATTACCGGATCCGTCAACGAGCAGAACAAGGCTGTCATCAAGAATATTTACGACCAGATGCCGAATCCGAAGGTCGTGATGGCTGTCGGGATCTGTGCCTGCACCGGCGGTATTTTCCGCGAATGCTACAATGTCCTGGGGGGCCCGGACAAGGTGATCCCCGTGGATCTCTATGTGCCGGGTTGCGCCGCCCGGCCGGAATCGATCATCGACGGCGTGGTAAAAGCGCTGGAACTCTGGGAGGGAAAGCGGCGGAAACGGACAGGGAGGGAAAGCATACAGACATGATTGAATCGCAGGATTTCAGAGAGACCACTCCCGAAAGATTGATCGGTGAGGTGCAGGGGATGCGGGATGCCGGTTATCGGCTTGTGCAAATCGGCGCTACCCGCACGGAAGGATTTGAAATCAACTATTCCTTCGACAGAAACCTGGAATTCGTCAATTTCAAGATCAGACTGGCCGACAATACCGAGGTGATTCCGAGTATCAGCGGTGTCTACTGGAGTGCTTTCCTCTACGAAAACGAGCTGCACGACCTGTTCGGTCTGAATATAAAAAACATTCATATTGACTACCAGGGTTATTTTTACCGGGTGGCCAGGCCCGCGGCTTTCGCAGAAAAACCGCCCCCTCCGAAAATCAAACGAGCCGTTAAACCTGTGGCCGGAACGGAGGTAAAGGAGACGTAGCCATGCGCACCATCATTCCGTTCGGTCCCCAGCATCCGGTATTGCCCGAACCGATCCACCTGGATCTGGTTGTCGAGGACGAAACCGTCGTCGACGTGATCCCCTCGATCGGTTTCATCCACCGGGGGCTGGAAAAACTCGTCGAGAAAAAGGATTTCCAGGAATTCGTTTACGTGGCCGAGCGGATCTGCGGAATCTGCAGCTTCATCCACGGCATGACATACTGCCATGGAGTTGAACAGCTCATGAAGATTGAAGTGCCTCCGAGGGCGCATTACCTGCGTACGGTCTGGTCGGAGCTCTCCCGGATCCACAGCCATCTGCTCTGGCTGGGCCTGATCGCCGATGCCTTCGGTTTTGAAAGCCTTTTCATGCACAGCTGGCGCCTGCGTGAAAAGGTGCTCGATATTATCGAGGCGACGACCGGCGGCCGCGTCATTTTCGGATCCTGCAAGATCGGAGGGGTACGGCGCGACATCGAAAACGGCACACTCAGGGAAATCGCGGCAAAACTCCGGGACTATGCCGTGGAATACAAGGACCTGGGGAATGTCTTTCTCAACGATCTGACGGTAAAAAGGCGTCTGTGCGGCGTCGGGGTGCTTTCCGGGCCGGACGCCCTGGGCCTGGGTTCCGTCGGCCCGATGCTGCGCGCCAGCGGAGTGGCGCAGGATATGCGTTTACTGAAATACGCCGCCTACGGCGGGATTGATTTCGCCCCCGTCACGGCTGAGGAGGGGGACAGTTATGCAAGGTGTGCGGTGCGAATCGGGGAGATATTCCAGTCGGTCGAAATAATCCGGCAGTGTTCGGAAAAGATCCCGGGCGGCGCGATTGAAATCAAGGTCACCGGCCTCCCTGAAGGCGAATTCTATGCCCGCACCGAACAGCCCCGCGGAGAGGTGATCTACTACATCAAGGCCAACGGGACCAAAAACCTGGAGCGTCTGAGGGTACGCACCCCGACGTTCGCCAATATCCCGCCGATGTTGAAGATCATGACGGGCTGTCAGCTGGCCGATGTGCCGGTGCTGGTTTTGACGATCGACCCCTGTATCAGTTGCACGGAGAGATGAAATGCCGTTTTTCACCATTTCAAAAACGATCCTTCGCTCATTGTTCGGCCGTCCGGCGACATTGATGTATCCGGCCGTACCGCGGGAATACGTGGAGGGAAGCCGCGGTCATATTGAAATAGCCGTCGAATCTTGCAGCTTCTGCAGTCTCTGCCAGCGTAAATGCCCGACGGAGGCCCTGTCCGTAGATCGTGAAACGAAAATCTGGAAAATTGACCGCCTGCGATGCATCGCCTGTAACTTCTGCGCCGAGGCCTGTCCGAAAAAATGCCTGAGCATGGCGACGGGGTATTCCCCTGCCGTCACCTCTCCCGGAGCAACGGAGGAACACCATGCATGAGCGCCACCAGGTGGAAAATCTCGTCAGGTCACGGATTGCCCATAACGGAGACCGCAGGCTCAGAAGTCTCCGCCCGGTCATGGGGAAAATGCCGGGTTTCGACGAAACCCCGGTCAGACTCTATTTCGAACATTTGACCGAAGGCGCGCCTGCAGGAGATGCCGGGCCCGACGTCCGACGGGCCGGGGACGAACTGCTCTGCCGCAGGCGCGACCGGAATTTCGTCAGGGACAAAAGCAGGCTGGATTGCCCGACCTGCGGCCGACAAGGTGTTCCGGCACAGACCGGCAAAGAATTCTACGTCGAAAATATTGTGACGGGATAACGATGTGTTATGCCATACCCGGCCGAGTGGTGGCTGTTGACGGAAGCGCGGTCACGGTTGAATACTACGGCCAGTACAAGACGGCACGAAACGAATTTCTGGACATCCGGCCCGGCGATTATATCTATGCTCAGGGCGGCTATATCGTTGAGAGAGTCTCCGGAACCGAGGCGGAATCGATCCTTGCGGCGTGGAAAGAGGTTTTTTTCGAACTTCAGGAAACCGACCTGCGCCTGTCCCGTATGCCGCAGGCTTCTTCAGACAGGAAACTAAGCCGGATTCTCGACCAGGCGGCCGAAGGCGGGCCATTGACGGACGCTCAGGCCGAATACCTGCTCGGACTCGATGATCCGCAGGGAATCGATCTTCTGCACCGCACGGCAAATTTCCTCCGCCACAAATACCACGGCAATTCCTGCTGTGTGCACGGCATCATCGAAATGGGCAACGCCTGCACGCAATCCTGCGCTTATTGCGGCATCTCGCGTCACAACAGGTCATTGAAACGTTACCGCATGGCACGCGAGGAGATTATCGAGGCGGTGCGCCGGGCCGTGGAACTGGGTTTCAAGGCCCTGGTTCTGCAATCGGGACAGGATTGTTATCCGGCGGGCGAACTGGCCGCTCTGATTGCCGAGCTGAAAACCGCTTTCCCCTTGCTGATCTTCGCCAGCTTCGGTGAAGTGAGCCGTGATGAACTGGAAGAATTCTACGCGGCCGGCGCACGGGGGATTCTGCTGCGTTTCGAAACCTCGGATGCGGAACTTTACAAGGGGTTACACCCGGAAAGCCGGCTGGAGAACCGCCTGGAAATCCTGCGCTGGGCCGACGAGGCGGGGTTCCTGATCGTCACCGGCGGCTTGATCGGTCTGCCGGGACAAACGCGGCAATCCATCATCCGGGATTTGCGCCTGGCCGGTGAGCTCAACGCCGAGATGTTTTCGTTCGGCCCGTTTCTGCCCCATCCGGCCACCCCGCTGGCCGGACAAAACCCGCCCCGCAGCGACGACATCATCAAGTTTCTGGCCGTGGCCCGATTGCTGGCACCGCCCAGGGCGAAAATCCTGGTGACCACGGGCCTGGAAACCCTGGATGCCGAGGCACGCCGCCGATCTTTACAGGCCGGGTGCAGTTCCGTGATGCTCAATGTCACCCCGGTCGAGTACGGCAGGCTTTATCACATCTATCCCAATCGCGCGCACGGCGGGGAGAGCATCGAACGTCAGATCGGCGATACACTGGATCTTTTGAAGTGCCTGGGCCGGGCGCCGACGGATCTGGGAGTCCAGCCTTAAAAAACGAAAGCCCTCTTTCCATGCACCTTCGCGGGAATTGATCCCGGAGCGCAGCGAGGATTTGCGAACCTTACAATGAGGTAAACCCCGACAGATATCCTTTTTTGAAATCCCTGGTCTCCTTCCTGAAGGAGACGTTCGCATTGCGGCAACCGCTCCGGGTGGGGTTGACCGGGGTGGTCTAAAATCCGTTGACATGCGCATCACATTGTCATACATGCTCCTTTATACGTGGAGCTTGACATCCGAAACATCTCCATGAAGACTGTTCGCAGAGCCGAACACCGTCTGCTGTTGGTTGAGCCGATGATCATTCCAGCGACGATTCGCAGATCACAACGGCAAATCTTATTTTTACATCACAAACCATAGGAGCAAAGAACCGTATGTCGACACGACTCATGCTTGGTTGGATCATAGGCTGTGTTTGTGCCGTGGTTTGCCTTAATTGGTTCGTCGATTTTTCGCCAAGCGTGACGAATAATCCCCAGGGTGAAACCATGGTGAAAACGGATGAAGCACGTCAAAGCACAGATGTTCAGGTAGAAACGGATGAAACACATCGAAGTGCAGATGATCAGGTGGAGGCGGATGAAGCAAGCCAACTCATCCAGGACCTAAGAGCGGAGGATCAATGGAGGGAGCGTTTAGCAACGGCCAGGGGAGTGGCATATCTGACCCTGGATAATCAATCGGGCATGGACGTCCTGGTTAAAGTCATCCGTGCCGAGAACCTGGATTCATACATGACCGTTCAGGTTCAGGACAATTCGTGCGAAGAGGTAACATGTCCGGCGGAAACACTGTTTCTGAAGATGCGCTATCAAGCGCCGGGCGGGTTCCAATACCAGCAAGGGAATCGTTTCGATCTGAGATCCAATTCCAGAGCGAAAATCACTCTTCACAAAGTCGTGAACGGAAATTACGGATCAAGAGCCATCGGACAGGCCGAATTCTGAACGTCCCCCCCTTATTCCGCAAGATCCCTTCCATCGTAACAGCGGCGGAACGGTCTTGAACGGCTCAATAACTATTGACCATATTGATGCTTCTGCAGTTGTATGATCTGCATTTCCAACTGCTGCACCCTCTGTTCCAGACGCCACTGATACTGCGGCTGTCTTTCCTGCAGTCCCGACCGACGCATTTGCAGGCCGAGATATTCCACGGTCTGTTTCAACTGCCGCATCTCCTCTTCCAGATCCGTGACGCGCCTTTGCATCTGCTCCATTTCCTGGCGCATGGCCTCGGCGCCGGGAGGAATGGCCTGGCGGGAAGATGCGGCCGCCGTTGCCGAACCGGAGAACCCCTCCCCGGCAAACCCCGGCTGAGGCACCACGGCGAACACCACCGCCACAACGATCACACTCAATATTTTTCTCATAGTCCCTCCCCGCCTGAACACCGGGCCGCTGACAATCCGATGAACCTACGTTATACGCCTGTCTCTTAATTTAACGATAACTTCACCAACCCTTCATCCATTCTGAACCTTTGTTTTGTAGGTATCCAGCAAATTTTGACGGCCTCGTAAAAAGTCAAAACACGCTTCGGATGCCATTCTGAATGGCCTGGTTCGGTCCTATCCGGACTGCAAACCAAAATTCATTGAACAGGGGGTTCAAGATATGAAACGGGAGAAGAAAGTTGATTTCAAGTCTCTCTTGGTCACCAACCTTCATAAACTGCAATTGTCCGCCAGGAGGAAATTCCTGGAATTGAAACAAAGCGATTCCCAATTGCCGACGGATCCTCTGGACCGTTCTTCCCTCGAAACGAACCAGAGCATGGCGTTCATGATTCACGACCGGGAAAGACTGGCGATGCGGGAAATCGAAAACGCCCTGTCGAAAATCGATCAGGGCGTTTTCGGAATCTGCGAAATATGCGGCTGCGAAATCGGGAAAGAGCGCCTCCGCGTCTCCCCGGCCAGCCGCCTGTGTGTCCGCTGCCAGGAAAGGCTGGAGAGGGAAGAGAAAACAAGACGCTTCATCCCGGCCAATGCCGTATGACAGGAAACCGCCGATTTAAATCCCTCGGCGCATTCAGGCGGACGATCCTGATTTTTTCAAGTTTTGGTGCCGGCGGAGGCCGTCGTAATCCCCAAAAGTCCCATGGTCTCTGTTGCTTTCGCTTTCACCGAGTTCGCCATGGAAACGGCCTCGGCAAAGTTCCCGGTCTTGAAGTTTTCAAGGGCCTTGGTCCATTCCTCCTTGACGCCGGCGAATGAGGCCTTGGCTTGTTCAAACTTCTCGGCGGACAGGTCGGCCGGCAGCTTTATCGACTTGGAAAGACGGTCCACTTTACCCTGGATCGCTGCCAGCATACCGGGGATGCCCTGACTGAGTTCCTCCCAATTTTTCTTCAGTTCGTCCTTTTTGGCCATCGCGGCGTCAAGCACCTTTTTCGCCTGAGCGGCAAGCGATTGAGCCTCGGTAACGACAGCCTTGTACTCACCCTTTGCGAGCTTTTCTTTCACTGCGGCCAGCGCACTGTCCAGCCCCGCCATCTGATCCGGAACGTACTTTTCCGCTTCCGCCCTGGTCGCGTTGATTGCCTCTTCGGCAGACTTGAGCGCCAGCTCCGCAGGCCCCTTCTGCCCGGCACAAGCCACGAACATCATCATGCCGGCAAACAGCGTGACGGCCCATAAAACGGCTTTCACCTTCATGAGTTTCTCCCTTCGTCTTTTTTCAGATCCACCGTCGGGTCCGCCTCCCGGCAACAACCGATATGGCTCCGCGTAACCCCATTCCCGCACAGACCCGGATTCGGCTCATCTTTCGGTTAATTCTCTCCGTTTCCCGATCAGTCCCTTGATTTTCCACAGGACCATCCGTTGTACGATTTTCCTATCCCGATCCCCGCCTGCAAGGAACCGGTTTCCCTCTCCTTCACCTCCCTTCCATTTCAATTCTCTCACAGCCGGCACGGTCTTTTTTACGTGACAACCGCTTCGATATCCTCTCAAGACACGCAAGCCTTGGCAACACCGTTCATTTGCAAGAACCTTGTAAATTTTCATCCCGGAATGCGCCGCCGCACTGCGCGGGCTCGCCCGTTCCCCCTCCTGCTGAACCTGAACCCCCTTATCCCTTGTTCCGGCATACCGTGGATAAAGGCCCGGAAATCGGGAAACAGTCTGCAACGTATCGATAAGTTTGGTATTATAAACCCATTCCGGAACATTGAAAAGAGGAAAGCCCGTCTCTGCTTGTCCCTGTGCACGAGACTGTTTCCGAATCGGAAGCACCGAAGCTTCAACGAGTGTGTACACTGCGAGCAGGATCCGAAAGGAGGGGGATGAACCAGCGTTCCCGCCTGGAAATGGAAAGGAACGGCAGAAAGTCTCGTACCAAACCGGTCACTTCAACCCCGTTTTCAAACGGTCCCGCTGTTTTTCCCTGCACCCGCAATACGTGAACAAATTTTCCGGGAGAAGACAAAGGACAGGATCAGCGAGGGAATCGCGATGATGTAGAGCGTACTATACAAGGCCCGGTTGAGATGATCGATCGATTTTCTGACCACGACCAGAGGACGGGCCAGTCGGATGTAACCCTTTATGCCGCCATTCTCCTTGATCGGCACGGCCACATAGAGCATGCTTTCCTGAAGCGTCGTGCTGAAACGGGCGGCTTTACCCCGCCCCTCGTTCTTCGCCTGGACAATTTCCGGACGTTTCAAATGGTTGTCCATCCTGTCCTGGTCGCCATCGGATTCCACCAGGACACGACCGGCCGCATCGATCATCGTGATCCTGACGTTCAATTCCCCGGATAGTTCATGCACCTCGCCCTCGATTTTTTCACGCGGCATCAAGGTCATCATCCGGGCCATACCGGACATTTCCTCTTCGATGCCGCCGGTCATAAGCCGGTTGATTTTCGGCATGAGGAAGAAATCGAGAACCGCGATCGTCAGCAGGATCAGGATTAAATACGATGAAAATATTTTCAGGAAAATCTTCATGAGGGGGACTCCTTTCTCCCTGCAAAGGGATTAAGCCGGTATTGAAAAAACCTTGCCTGGGTTACCGTTCAGGCGATCCGGGTTGACCCGGTTTCAGCGCAAACATTTGTAAAACGATACCTGATTATTCTGAAATTGAAATAGTGAAGATCTTTTTCGGCAATGTTACGAATCTGTTAAATTTTCGTTAAGTTGCGGATCCGGGATTGACTTGCGGTGATGGAAGGATGATAAGATATCCGTGCTTGCCGGAGGATAGAAAAATGGAGGGGAAAAATGTCTCGGACAATTCTGGTGGCGGATGACGATCAGGATATCATCGACCTGGTGGAATTCAACCTGAGCCGGGAAGGTTTTTCTGTCCTGGCCGCCGACAACGGCTGGAAAGCCCTGGAAACCGCAAAAAAGAAACGGCCCGATGTCGTGGTCCTGGATTGGATGATGCCGGAAGTGGACGGGCTGGAGGTATGCCGCCGTCTGAAGCAGGATCCTGACACGGAACGCATTCCCATCATCATGTTGACGGCGAAATCGGATACCCTGGACAAGGTTCTGGGCCTGGAAATGGGTGCCGACGACTACCTGACCAAACCGTTCCACGTCAGGGAACTGCTGGCACGGATCCGCGCCCTGCTGCGTCGGACCGAAAGCCCCCCTTGGGAAGAACAGCAGCGGATATTAACCTTCCGTGGCATCCGGATCGACCTGAACACCTACGAGGTAACGGTCGACGGCAAAAAAATCGAGCTCACGTCGAGGGAAATCAAACTGTTGTCCTTCCTGATCCGTCATCCGGGACGGGTTTATACCCGGGAGGAGTTGCTGGAGTATGTCTGGGGAAACGAATCCTTCGTAGAACCCCGCACCGTCGACGTGCATGTCAGCCGCCTGAGATCTCTCATCGAACCGGACAAGGAAAAACCCCGTTACATCCTGACAGTCCGGAGCATCGGTTACAAGTTTGCCGAAAACGACTAAACATTCACATTCTTTTATCCGGCTTTTCATCTTCTCTTAACATTCCTCCTGTATGTTTCGGCCAAATCTTATCAACGGAGGATCTTCAAATGAAAAAAACCAGTTTGTTGTGGATGGGCCTGTTGGGATTGGCAATGACGGCGAACGTGGCATTCGCCGCACCGACGGTGGTCGTCAAGGGGTCGACGACGGTTCTGCCCATTGCCCAGGCGACGGCCGAAGCGTATATGAAGCGTCACCCCGATGTAAACATTTCCATCTCCGGCGGCGGCTCCGGTGACGGAATCAAGGCGCTGATCGACCGATCGACGGACATCGCCGACTCGTCGCGGGACCTGAAACCGGAGGAGATCGCCCTTGCGGAAAAGAACGGCGTTAAGCCCCTTGTCCATACGGTGGCCATCGACGCCATCGTCCCCATCGTCAATCCGAAAAACAAGGTCGGAAATTTGACCATCGAGCAGTTGTCGCAGATTTACAAAGGCGAGATCACGAACTGGAAAGAGGTCGGCGGAGCTGACATGAGAATCGTCGTCGTTTCGCGGGACAGCAGTTCCGGAACATTCGAATCATGGGGGGAGCTGGTTCTTCGCAAGGCAAAGGTCACCCCGAAAGCGCAGATGCAGGCCTCCAACGGCGCCATTGTCCAGACGGTTTCCAAAAACAGATACGCCATCGGATATATCGGCCTCGGTTACATCAACAAGTCCGTCAAGCCTGTTTCGGTCAATGGCGTGACGGCCAATGCCAAAACGGCGATCTCCGGGGCATATCCCGTTTCCAGGCCCCTTTACATGGTAACGAACGGCGAACCCCGGGGAGCGGTGGCCGATTACCTGAATTTCGTAAAGGGGAAGGAAGGTCAGAAGCTTGTCGGAAAAACGGGCTTTGTCCCCCTCGGGAAAAAGTAGCCCCGAAACATGCCGGAATCGGAAACCGGGACCCTGGGATGATCCGTCTCAGGGTCTTTTTTTAAGTGAATTCAGAGCATTCCCTCTTTTCATCATTTAACCGTTTCTTCATGTCTGTTTCATCTCCACGAAATTTTCTTCAGCTAAAGATTTCCCCATGAATTCGCGTGGTGCGAAGAAAAAAATTCAAGACAGAAGGAAAGGAGAAGGAAATGGTTAGAGGTAAAAAATGGGTGAGAGCGATTATTCTGATCGGCTTTCTGATGTGGGGATTTTCGGCGCCTCCCCTTTTTGCCGCGGAGGCCGACGTGGTGAAGCTGATCAACCTGCTGAAAAGCAAGAACATTGTAACCCAGCAGGAAGCGGATGCGCTTTTGCAGGAAGTCTCGGTAAACAGCCGGAAGGAAAAAAGGGAAATCAAGGACGAGATCATGAAGTCGGCCGCAAACGGCGATTTTCTTCCTGCCGCCTTGAAAGGGATCAAGATCGGCACGACGGTATTCGCGGAGTGGAATGCCAAGGATGTCGACAACGGTGATTCTTCAAACGAGTTCGCAGTAAACCGCGCTTACCTGACCTTAACAAAGGATTTTAATGACTGGTTGGGAGTGAAGGTTACGACGGACATCTTTACCTCGAAAGACTCTGACGACAAGGGAAACGGTTGGGAAATCCGCCTGAAAAACGCCTACGTGAGCATGAAGCTTCTGGGCACAACAACGCTGGCCGGCCTGATTCCCACGTTTTCCGACGCTTACGACGGAGCCATCTGGCCATACCGCGTCCAGGGCAAGCATCTCATGGACGAGGCGGGAATCCAGTCCTCGGCGGATTTCGGCATATCCAACGAGGGGACATTCGGCGGGAAAATGGATGAAGAATACCTCAAGTCCGTTTCAAAATCCTTCGCCGGCAAGTGGGGCGGTTACATGGTCGGTCTTTACAACGGCGCCGGCTATTCGGAGTCGGAAACCAACGGCAACAAGGTCGTTTCGGGCCTCGTCTATGTCCGTCCCATGCCTTCGGTTCCGGTTCTGAAAGGGTTCCAGGTAGCCTATACCGGCACGTACGGGGAAAGCAACAAGAAATTCAAGGCGGGGGCGGGAGATACCCGAAGAAATCCCGACTGGGAAATGAATGTCGTTCAGGCTTCCCTGCAGCACAGGTACTTTACCGTCATGGGCCAGTACTACTGGGGGCAGGGTACTTATAAATCGGAAGACGAATATGACCGGGACGGTTATCTGGCGGCGGCTTTCGTACGCATCCCGAAACTGGAAAAGCTGCGCCTGTTCGGCAAGTACTATTACTTCGATCCGAACGACGATCAAAGCGACGATGAGTACAAAACCTATGTGGCCGGCGCCTCCTACGATTTTTCAAAGGAGTTCATGCCTTTCATTGCCCTCGAAAAAAGGGAATATGAAGCTCAGACGGCGAAGAACAAGGATTATGCCAAGTACCAGGTCGGTTTCCAGCTTAAATTCTGATTTTCCGTAAACCGTTTTATCTCTTCCGTTCCGGGAGAGCATTCGGACGTCTCCCGGAACACGTTCCACCCCCCTCAAATTTCGTCAAAAAATTTCGTCTTGATTTTAAAAAAGCTCTGGGGCAGAATGGGGCCATAGAAACAGTTCCGGTCAAATTCAATTCAGAATATGGGATTCTAACCTGTCGTTTTTCAGTCTGTGGTGTTTTTTAGCGGATTCGGCTCTCTTCGACGTAAAGAAAAGCCGGCTTTTTACACGGTGTAAAAATCGGCCAAGTTAAAAAGAGAAAGGCGGCATAGGCCAAACCCGCCGTTTCGCTGCCTCGAATACCAGTCATTCGCAAAAAGTGTTGATTTTTATTAACCTCATTACCAGACAGCGAAGGAGGAACCTATGGACACCATGATCTTGAACGCGGCAACAGTTCTGGAAAGGAAAGGATCGAAGCTCTACAAGGTTCAGCTGGGCGAAATTTTATTCGATTGTGTCGTCCTGATGAACAAGAAAAGGGTCGGAAGCCTCGTTGTGCTCGATGACAACGGTCGGCTCGCGGGTGTCATTTCGGAGCGGGACATTATGCGCCTGGTCGAAATGAAGGACAGGGAGCTATGGAAAAAACCCGTAAAGAACGTCATGACCCCCCGGGAAAAGCTTTTTGTCGTCCAGAAGGACACGCCCCTTGACGCCGTCATGGGACTGATGACGGAAAAGCACATCCGTCACGTCCCCGTTATGGACGGGGATAACATCATGGGCATCATCTCGATCGGCGACGTCGTAAAGAATCTCTTCGACGAAGCGGCCTTCACCACGGAACAGTTGAAGCATTATATACAGGGATACTGATCTATACAGGGGGATGCAAACCCCTGCAAAAGGTCGTCGCCACCGGCGGCCTTTTTATTTCATGGCAAAGGTTGGTGAGCCCGTATGAAGCCCGGGCCATCCCCCGCCAAGGGCGGCGGAAAATCTCGGCTTTTTACGGGACCGCCACGGTTTGAGTTTCCGGGAAAATACCGAACAAGACTGAAAGATTTTTTTGATGAGCAGGAGGAAAGTTCATGAAAATCAGTGCGCGGAACGTTCTTAAGGGAACCGTCAAACAGGTGATCACCGGTGTGGTGAATGTCGAGGTCGTCGTCACATTGCCGGGCGGTCAGGAGGTCGTGTCCATCATCACAAAAGAATCGGCCAATGCCCTGAACCTCTCTCAGGGAAAAGAAGTCTACGCGATCATCAAGGCGTCCAGCGTCATTATTGGTGCCGATTGATTTTTTCGCGGTTCTCCATCAGACTGTCCGGCAACACGGGGCGGGGTCCGCATCGGCCGTTTGACCCCGTCCCGTGCATCAAGCGGCAACAGGGAAGCAAGCGCATGCCCGGGATCTGCCGCACATTTTCCGTTTCACCGCACCGTCTCCCGGAACGCCCTTTCCGCTTCCGCGATGAAAGACCGCACCAGATCAGGATCCTTCCTGCCGTCGGGACCCTCTACACCGGTATGGCAATCGACGCCCCAGGGCCGAACTTTCCGAATCGCCCGGCCGACGTTATCCGGATTCAACCCGCCGGCTAAAAAAACGGGTTTCTCCGCATGTTCCGCCAGGACACGGCTGACCTCCCAGTCATGGATCTTCCCGGTCGCCCCGGACGCCCCCGTTTCAGGATCGAAGGTATCGGTAATGAACGCATCGGCCAGGGGCGCCCACGCTTTTGCCGCCGCAATCAACGCCTCCAGGTTATTTCCCCGCACGATCAGGCTTTTGATGATTCCCAAGCCGGGTGCCATCTCCCGCAGCCGCGATCCTTCCCGGAGGCTTATATCCCCGTGGATCTGAACAATCACCATCCCCGTCTTTTTGCACAGCTCCAGGATCGTCTCGGCACGATCGAGGTAGGTGATGACCACCCTTTCCACTTCCACAGGCAGAGATAACCCGATTTCACGGGCCTCGGCGTCGCTCAGATCCTGTTCGTGCACGTCAAGGCACAACGGAAAGCCAAGCTGGCGCACACCGCACTGAACGAGAAGCGCCGCTTCCCGCAGGTCGTGAACACCCGCAATCTGGATTCGTTCCATCTCTTTTCCACCTCGGTTTACCGGTTCCCCGGCAACCCCTCCGACTCCGGTACAGCCAGGGAAACCTGGATTTCAGGGCTGCAGAAGCTCGAAGCCCGTCGCTTCATCCGGCTGCCGCGACGCCGCCGTATCCGCCAGTTCGATGAGAATGACCTCCAGAACGTGCCATACCCGGACACCCGTTCGCACGCATCCCGTAATCGTCGAATCTTTTCTCCCGAATGCGCCGTGCATGTGGAGAACCGGTTTTCCCGCGTCGTCGGGGAAAAGGGTTCCCACGGCGGCCGCTTCGTGGACGTCCTCCAGGATATGCTCCAGGGGAACAACCGGTTTCACCCGCCCTTCCGCCGGCCCGACAACCAGGGCGCTCCCACGGTCGGCCCCGCCCACGGCCAGAAGCGCCGCGGCCCGGATGCCCTGCGCCCCGGCAAACTTTTCGATTTCTTCATGAAGAACGTCACCGTCTTCCAGGCGGATCACAAAAATCCGTCCCTGTTTCGCCTGTGAATATTTCACGACACATTTCCTCCTTTTCGTGGTGATTCCCTGCCGATGTAGCATCTTGTCTTTCATTTTGCCAGCGGCGGCGCTCACCCACAGATACCCTGTTCATAATTGTTTAAGTTTTTTCATGATTTTGTCGATATAGTAGAATCGTTACAATGGATAACTAGGTTACTTCTTATGAACGCTGAGTGTAATGAGCCATTCACAATTTTGCTGACCGGAGGAAAGTTGAATGAAGAAGCGGACACTGAGGTTCAAACTGATCGCGGGAGGTGTTTTAATCGTCCTGGTTCCCCTGCTGACCCTGGGAATCCTGATTGAAATGAAATCGTCCGGCACCCTTGAGGAGAGCGCTGCAAATCAGGTGCGCAAAGCGGCCGAAGCCAATGCCGCGATGGTCGAGGCAGCCCTGTCGTCGGCAATGAAAATCACCGGCCAGATCGCCGACGGGCAAAACATACGTGATGCCACAGCCGCGGCCACACGAGACGGCCTATCTGAAACGGATATCGCCTCTTTAAACAGAATCCTGGAGAACACCAGGGAAAAGCTGGGTTCCGATTATGAAGCGCTGCTTGTCACCGATAAAAAGGGCACCGTAATCTTCGACAGCCAAAATGGAGCTTACCGGGGGTCCTCTCCGGAAAACAGTCCCGCCTTCGCTAAGGCTTTGGAGGGCAGAACCACCATTGGAGATGTCGTCAAATCAAAAACGTCGGAGAATCCCGCCCTGGCCATCCTTGCCCCCGTTCAATCACCTGACGGGGAAACCATCGGAGTCCTCAATGTGTACATATCCCTGAACCATCTCAACCAGACGGTGACCGGCAAAATCGGCGAAACGGGTTACGGTTACGCCGTTGATCAGTCAGGGTTGCTGATCCTGCACCCGGACACAGACAAGGTTCTCTCGACGAATCTCTTCGAACAGCATGGCATGGAAGATATCACAAAAGGCATGAAAGGAAGGCGGACCGGTGTTGCAAGGTACATTTTTGCGGGCACCCCCAAAATGGCCGGCTACGCTCCCGTCCCGTCGGCCGGCTGGTCCATCGGCATCACCCAGAACCAGTCGGAGCTCTACGCGCCGGCCCGGTCCATTCGAAATTTCATCCTCTTTACGGGTATCTTCTGCATCGTCATCACCATCGGCGGTATTTTTCTGGCAAGCCGCCTCCTGATGACACCGATTAAAAAAGCGGCCGATCAAGTCACGGAAGCGGCGGCAACCGTTTTCTCCTCTTCAAGTCAATTATCCGCCGCAAGTCAGGAACTGGCGGAAGGGGTTTCCGAACAGGCCGCGTCTTTGCAGGAAACCTCTTCCTCGCTGGAAGAAATATCCTCTATTGCCCAACAGACGGCCGAGAACTCCATCCGGGCGGGTAATTTCATGCGTGACGCCCAGTCTGCAGCCAAATCCGTTATCGAGTGCCTGGGAGGCCTGACCGCATCGATGCAGGATGTCTCCGTCTCAAGCGAACAGACATCAAAAATCGTGAAGAATATCGACGAAATCGCCTTTCAGACCAATCTTCTGGCTCTCAACGCCGCCGTGGAGGCCGCCCGGGCCGGAGAGGCCGGGGCGGGATTCGCGGTCGTCGCCTCAGAGGTCAGGAACCTTGCCCTCCGGGCGGCGGAATCGGCCAAGAACACGGCCGGAATGATCGAAGATACGGTCCATAAGATCAAGCAGGGCGTCGAACTGGTCCGAAAAACCAATGAGGCCTTCGGACAGCTCGGGAAATACCGGACCGGCGTAACCGACATGATCGACCAGATTACGGTGGCCACGAAAGAACAGGCCGAGGGAATCGAGCAGGTTAACCGGGCGGTCGTCGAAATGGACAAGGTCACCCAGCAGACATCGGCAACCGCGGAGGAGTCGGCCTCGACCGCATCCGAGCTGAGCGCCCAGTCCGAAGAGCTGACAAAGGCCTCCGGCGTGCTGCTGTCCCTTGTCGAGGGAAACACCACCGATGGCCCCTCACATGAGCGCCGGATGACCGGACCAGGAAGTCATTCCCATGTCATTTCCGTTGCGGCAGGGAAAAGAAAACCGGCCATCCCGTATAAAGCCGCTTCCTGAGGGATTCGCCACGACGCCGTCCATTGAAATCATTCCCAAAACATGAATGAAGATCGAGGGTATAAATACTCAATTATATCGATCTGTTAATATGCTATTGACCCGCATCGCTGTTTTTTCTATAGGTTGATCCAAGTGGAAATGAAATATTCGCCGACGTGGAAAGGATTTCGGCGGCAGTAATAAAGGACATTTTTTTATGGCAGCAGACGTAACGGCTGTAAAATGACCGGATCTTCCTACGGGAGATCTCTTTTCAGGAAGGTCAAGACGCTTATTTTATTTAAGATTGTATGGAGGTTAACATGAACTTTTGTTGGGCCACTATTCAGGTAAGCGACATGGAGAAATCATTGTCGTTTTATCAAGACGTGATCGGTTTGAAGATAAACAGGCGAATGCAACCCATGCCCGGCATCAACATCGTTTTTCTGGGCTCAGGCGGAACTGAAATAGAACTGATACATAATGACAAAAAGACGAACTTCAACTATGGGAAAGACATTTCCTTGGGGTTCACGGTCGAATCGTTGGATAACATGATGGAATTCCTGAACAGCAGGAACATGCCGATCCATTCGGGGCCGTTTCAACCCAGCCCCTTTATCAAATTTCTGTACATACTCGATCCGGATGGATTGAAGATTCAATTTGTAGAAAACATTAAAGCATGAATCGATCAGACCAAACGGGGGGAAGAAGCCTCCTGCAGAACGGGCTCTTGAATCGGAAATGGGCAGGAATCGGCTTGGATGAACGGTCGCCAGGTGATCGATTCCGCGAAAGATAAACCGATGACGCTCTCCGCCGCAGGAGGCTGTGTCGTAATGTCATTTTGAGCCGTCAGGCGAAGAATCTCGTTTTTCTAACATCTTGTTATGATTAGATTCTTCACCTCGTTCAGAATGACCTCAAACGTCACTCGGGTATTACGACACAGTCTCCAGGCAGGGCGGTGTCATGGCGGTTTGCTCATCCCATTTATGGCCGCAGGCGGCGGGAAATACAATCAATTGATATTAAAAGGAATTCTCCGTCTCCTGTGCTCATCAGGATGACAAGGCGGAACTTTTCAAAGTTTCACAGGCCTCGGGATATCCAAGACCGGTCTTTTATGATAACAAGGAAGCGGGTTGAGTTTTTCGCCTTATCCATCACAAGACGGAGGTGTCATGGGACTTCTGAAACTGCTCATCAACGATCCGGTGACTTTTCTGCTGCTGGCCATACCGCTTCTGTATTCCGTCATCATCCACGAACTGGCCCACGGCTGGGTGGCCTACATGATGGGGGATTCAACGGCCAAAAGCCTGGGACGCCTGACCCTGAATCCCTTGAAACACCTCGACCCCCTGGGGACGCTCACGCTTTTCATCGTCGGTTTCGGGTGGGCGAAACCGGTCCCGGTCAATATCAACGCCATCCATAACCGCCGCACGGGCTTCGTCCTGGTTTCCGCCGCCGGGATCATCGCGAACACGATCTTCGCCTTTCTCGCCATTTTAACGATGCAAGTCCTGATGCCAACGCCGGGCACACCTGCCGCCACGTTCCTTTTCTACCTGGCCCAGATCAACATCATCCTCGCCGCCTTCAATTTGATTCCCATTCCGCCCCTGGACGGCTCCAAGATCCTCATGGGATTCATGCCGGACAATATGCAGTACTTTTTCCATCGCCTGGAACCTTACGGTTTCTTCTTCATCATCATCCTGCTGTTCCTGGGCGTGTTGAATCCAGTCATCGCCTTTTTCCGCTGGATGATTCTGGCATTGATCGGGCTTTTTTTGTAAAGGGAGATTTCCGACGCGATCACTCGCCCCCTCTCCGCGGATCACAATAAAAAACCCCCCGGAGGGGAGAGACCCTCCGGGGGGTGCCGGATCGAGGATCTACGCCAGCTCCGCCGGGCTTTCCAAGGGCACGTCCACAGGCGTCACGTACTTCTTCAACAGTTCATTCGTCCCGTTCACGTTCAGCTTCGTAAAGAGGAAGGCGAACTGTCCCTCCAGTTCTCCCATGATCGTCTGCATGCGGTCCTGCGGGAGCTGCCAGAGCTCTTTCTTGAAAGGACCGAGCCCTTTTTTACGGGTCTTGTAGATGAACTGCTCTTCCGTGTCGCTTGCCTTCTTCTCGTCGGCGTGCTTTTCCTTGAGCAGACGGTAGATCTTTTCCTGGAGTTCCGGCGGGAAGGCCTTGCTCTCGTAGATCATGTTCTGGAAACCCGTCGCCAGGTGCACTTCCGCCGTGCCCCGGGCGGGAAACTGATCGAAGGCCTCGTTCGGCAGGGTGGACGCCCCGTGCTGGACCGCCCCGGAAAGTCCGTACTCGGCACGGGCCACCTCGGAAAGCTTCTCCAGGGTGTCGAAATCGATCTTGACCTTGGCAACCGTCCCGTCGGGAAGGGGCACACCCCCGTGGGTCGTCCCGGTCTGGACGCTGATCTTGCTGATTCCCTTCAGATCTTCACCGTTTTTTTCAAGCTCTTCAAGGTAACCGTCCATGAAGGCCCGCAATTCCTCCACCGTGCTGTTCTTCCCGCCGACTTCTCCGATTTCTCCTCCCACGGAAACGGTGATTCCCTCGGGTTCGAGATCCCGGATCATCGTCGTCAACTCGGCCGCCAGGGTAAAGTTGAGGCGCTGCTGATCCTTGATCGTCGGCTGGGACAGATCGACGAGAGTGGAAGAATCGATATCGATGTTATAAAAACCCGCCTCCAGGGCTTCCCAGATCAGGTCCTTCACGGCCTTGGTTTCCTTTTCAGAATCCTGGGCGAAGCGCTTCGCGTTAAGCTGGAAGTGATCTCCCTGGATAAAAAGCGGCCCTTTGTACCCGACTTTGACCGCCGCTGCAATGACGGCGCTCGCATATTCCGCCGGCCGCTGGAGGGTGTAATCGATCTCGGAGCGGGCGATTTCAAAAATGACCGGGCCGACGCCGCCCCTCATGGCAGCCCGCAGGATTGCCTGGGCCGTATCGTAGGTGAGAGTCCGGATGTTGATCGCCGGCACGGTAAAACCGCCGATCTCCTTGCGTCCCATCGCTTCATAAAACGGCTGGATGGATGCCGAATACGCCCCCGCGGCAGCCGCCACCTGACGGATGAGCCGGCAGCAGGCGGACCTGACACCGGAATCGGGACCGAACACGACGGTATGAACCAGATCGTCGATCAGCGAAGACCGGAGTTTCGACTCGTCGAGAATCTCGACATGATCCCGGTTAATCTTCAATATCCCTGCCGTTGCCTTTTTTAACTGCCCTGCCGTTTCATATATCACCACGTCAAAAACCGTCCTTTCTTTCATTATCGTTATTTTTTACAAAAAATTATCCCACTTCAAATAATCCTTGACCTTGTCCACTTCGAACCGGCTTCCGATATACACGGGAGACCGCTGCCCCAGTTCCGTAACCGGAACGGACAGAATATCCCGATAGCCGTCCGTGGCCCTGCCGCCCGCCTGTTCGATGATGAAGGACATGGGCTGGAGCTCGAACAGGAGGCGCAGTTTCCCCCTGGGGCTGTTTTTCAGCGCCGGGTAGGTAAAAAGGCCGCCTTTCTTGATCAGAACCTGGTTGATATCCGGGACGAACCCGCCGCTGTAGCGAAGCTTGTAGCCCGAATTCTCCAAAAATTCGATGTACTGGAGATGTTCCGGCGTCCAGTCCTTGTGCATTCCCCCGGGACTGTATATCGACCCCTTGTCCTTGAGAACGATGTTTTCCTCGGAAAGAACATACTCCCCTTCGCGATTCAGGACAAACTCGTGTGTTCCCTTCCCGGCGGAATAGACCATCGTAATGAGAGGACCATAGGTGATATACAGAGCCGCCACCAACGTGTTGCGACCTTCGTCGAACACGGAATCCTTATGAATGCCGATAATGGTCCCGATGGACAGGTTCGTATCGACAAGAGACGAGCCGTCCAGGGGGTCGGCCGTGACGATGAACTTTTCATCGCCCTTCCCGATCCGCATGACGCTGTCCTGTTCCTCCGACGCGTAATCCCGGACAAAGCCGGAATACTGGAGCTGATTCTTCAGGATCTCGTCCGCACCGCGATCGAGGGTAAGCTGCTCTTCACCGTAAATATTCTTGAAACCCGCGAGTTTCCGGTTCGACTCGTAGATCTTCGCCGAAATGTATTTTCCCATCACGGCGATCTGCCAGATAAGACGCCGCAGTTCCTGGTCCACTCCGGCCAGCCACATGTGGCGCCGCAGATCGACGCAAAACTGCGTATAATCATTGATTCCTTCGCCCATAGACACGCTCCTTATGTAAAGTACATATTCCTAACAACTAATCCCCGTTTTGACAAGGGGATTTTTCCGTCGCAAGGAGTGTTATCGTTGCCTAACCGATTGATTAAAAAAGATTTTTTCTCGATAACGCAGGGAAAACGCGCTTTTACTGCTCCGGTGTTTGAATCGATCGATTTCCGTCCTTCCGTCGAAAGACGGAATCCGGAATGAATTTGACCGGATGACGGATCGAGAGGCGGTGTCGAAATGTCATTCCGGGGCGTCAGCCGAAGAATCTCTTCCTTGTAACAGATCGTGATGATTCGATTTTTCGCGGGGTTGATCCTGGAGCGAAGCGAAGGACTCAGAATGACCTCGAATGTAAATCGGGAATTGCGACACCATCTCCGAGTCCGGCATGACGTTTTGAATATTTGCCTGCCGATGTAATAATATGCCCCGGAAGATCGCGGCAAACGTCACATCTGTTCGACCGTATAGCCCTTCCGGCGGAGAAGATTGACCAGGCCGTCCGGACCCAACAGATGTCCGGCGCCGATCACAACAAACCAGTCCCTTTCCTGATTCAGGAAAACCTCGATCCGGGACAGCCAGTTACGGTTTCGCCGGACCAGAAATTTTTCGTAAAGCCCCGGATAGTCGCCGAAATTCTCCAGGAGCATGCTTTCGAGATGGCCGACATCGCCGTTTGTCCAGGACAGGAGCATTTCCCCCATCTCCGACTCCATGGTATCGAAATCATCCAGGGTCTGCCGAACCAGCATCTCCTGTTCCCGCATGGAAAGGCTGTCAAACAGGCCGATCTGGTAAGCCATCGTTTCCAGGCCAAAGGTTCGCTTCCCCGAGGCAAGGGCCTTGGCATAAAAATAGCGATCGACTCCCATGGCGGGGTCGAAACCCAACTGGTTCAACTTCAGGCCGATGAGGGTCATGGCCACACTCCATGGTTTGAAACGGCTGAACATTTCCATATCCAGGCCGAATTCTCCCGCTTTTTCGCCGAGCCTGCGGTAAACGGCTGGACTGAGATTGTTTTCGAGGGTATTCCCGTCGTTAAAGATCGACTTCGAAAGCATCAGGACCTGCGTGTCGGGAGAATCCATATCGGCCATGTTGACCTCGAAAACCACATTCGATGAGGCTCTGAAAACCCTTTCAATCGTCTCCCTCAGGGGGTAGTTCGATTCCTTCATGAAGTGAATGGATCCCAGCAGATAAACCGTGCCGCCCCGAGAGGTGACTTTGAACAGGCAGGATTTCCCGCTTTGCCGCTGTGCACAGAGGGCGGAGCCTGGCATCAGCAGGACAAAAATCATGACAAGGGGAAGTACGATTTTTTTCAGACGGTTACCGGTCATCATCGGTCTCCTTTCACCTTTGTGAATGGACGCGGTTTATCAAGGTTTCATGTCTGTGACCAGGGATGTATTCTCGATGAGATAAACGCGATACAGGCGAGGCGTGGTTGCTTTCGTTCCATAGGGCGGTTCACTGACGATCACATATTCATCCGTAACATCGACAATTTCATGGACACCGTCAGGCTGTATCGTAATTTCACACCCGGCGTAATTTTGTCCCTGGTTGATCCCGCATTTTCCCCCAATGTGCTTTCTTAAGATTTCCTTGTACATCATGGCTTTGTTTCTCCTTTCTGTATAAGAAATATAATCCATTTCACTCGGGTGAAACATGTCGACGGTTTCGTCATTCCAGGGAGCACAAGGGACAAAGAATCTCCTGTAAAATTGGATCTTTCGCGGAGTCTGTCCTCAAACGCAGCAAAGGGTTCAGGATGACAAATCGCGTATTTTCCGACTTTGTAAGGTTTCATCGAACATAAGCACGGATGAATTTCCTATTATGTTGTCTTTTTTTATTTTTTCCGTCAACTTATTTTGCCTTTATCGTCACTTTCTGTAAATAAATTAATAAAAAGAAGAAGACCGTGGCCTGCCGGCGAACATCCTGCTTCCATGGAAACAGGACACGCGACCATGTTTATTTTTAGGCAGGGATCAAGTAAAGGCGCCAATACCATAGCGGGGTCACTTTCCGACCGGCTATGGTCTACCGGAAAAGCGGATAAATTTCAAATCCGCAACCAAAGGAGCGACCTGGAGATCGCGCAGCAGGTCAGCCGGGAGAACACAGTTTCAATCCACGCTCCCGCGTAGGGAGCGACTCCGGCCATAGCGGGAACGGTGGGCAACTTCCTGAAAGACCGGTACGAGGCGACTATGGCCCCGACGGAACCGGCAGCGGGCGTCGGCGACTTCCTGGCCCGCGTCGTTCCCCGGAGTTTGGCGCAGAACGTAATCGGTGCAGTTGAGTTTGTTCCCAGGACGGCGGGGATGCTGTCCGAGGGCGTGGCGAAGGGCCTCGATATTGCGACAAGCCGGCGTGGTTCGATTGCCGAAGGGTGGAAAGCCGCAATGGATCCCGTAGCGGAGACGGCCCAGGGATTGACCGAGTTTGTGGGGAAGCCGTTCGGCCTGTACGGGGCCGACGCGGCGAAAGAAGTCTGGCTGTCCGATCCTATCGCCCCTGTCATGGTCTTGGCCCCCGGCATCCCGAAGAGCCTCCGGATTGTCAAAGACTCCACTCCATATCGTCGCCTTACCATCAAGGAGCGCGGCTTGTTCGATGCGGGCGTGGCACAGGATATTCAATCCGGCGCCATCACTCCGGAACAGATACGGCAATTGTGGAAAGACCCGGCGAATCGGGAAAGCCTCATCAATAAGTACGCCCGGGGAACAGAACCCGTCACGACGAAAGAATCGGGCGCGCCCGTCCGGGCAAGCGGGACCGAATCACCCGCACAACTCGCCATGAGGGAAGGGCATAGCGAACCCTACCCGGCAGACGGGGCGACCTTGTCAAACCGGATCAGGGCCGACGTGGTCACGAACAAGACGCGGCAGATCGAAGGCCCGGCGGCGGTATCGGAACCTTTGGCCCTTCCTTCCGGCCAGGGATTCGAGCTTCAAACCGGAACGCCTTACCTTCCGGCGAAGTCAACGGCGATCAGATTACCCCACGAACCCGTCGGGGAAAATGGCGGGCGCATCCTTTTGAAGCCGGAGGACTTCACCCCGGCGAAGAAGCCGGCGGAAACACCCGCCCGTGTCCTGCTCTCCCCGGAAGATTTTGCAGAACCCGCACCGGCGGCCATTGCAGCGCAAAAACAGACGACCAATCTATCGGCCACCCCGGAGATCGTTGAACCTGGGGCAAATAAAAGCGCCGTTGTTTCTCCTGTAAAAACAAGCGCTTCCGTCAATCGTCGTGCTGATTTCGGCGTTGACGAGGCCATGACCGGAACGCCCGTCTATCAGGCAATCGAAAACATAAAATCAAACGGCGGCCTTAACCTTGGTTCCCTGAAAGCGGATTACGGCAAGGAGCAGATACTCGAGCTTGCCCGTAAGCGTCCGGGGCTGGTGAGTCGGAAAGGTGCGGCCAAGCTTGACGAGATAGCACAGGAGCACGGTTTCGCTGATGGTGATACCCTCCTGCAGGAAATTCTTGGGGCGAAGTCAAAGAAACAAGTCGCTCAAGATGTGAAAGACTCCTACATGGAAGTTCATGGCGAAGGGTACGAACTGGCAAAGAAGGGATTCGTCGAAACGGACAAACCCAAAACAACAGCCATCGACTTGAACCCCGGCGAAAAGGTTAAGCTAAAGGGGAAAACGGACATCTTTGTTGTCAAAGGCGGCAAGGGAAGCGGTGTTATATTGAAGGACGGGGAAACTCTGAAATATAACGCATTTGATCCGGTCCCCGTTACCCACATTAAAAAACTGAAAAAGAACCAGGCGGAAATCCCCGGCGCATCATTTACGGAGACGTTTGACTTGGCCCCGGCTCCCGGAACATTGGGAGACAAACCGAAGCCGCACCTTAAAAACCCTACGGCCAAGCTGTTTGATCAGCGCGGTTCCATGCCACTGTCTCCCGAATCTGAGGTAGTCCGGGCAATCCTGGCGGCGAAGGGGAAGATCAAGGAGGCCTTGCCCCATCTGGAGAGCCTGGGCCGTCGCCTGTACGAATCAGGCAAAACGAAGTTTACCGATTGGTACAAGGGTATGGAGAAGGCCATCGGTCCCACCTGGAGATCCTTTACGCGCCATGCGAAGGGCATTTTCGCGCAGATCGCAAAGCCGCTCAGAAATCAAAGAGGCTCTGTCAGGCCAGGCGCAAGCAGGGTTATTGGTAAGGAAGAAGCCCGCGAATATTTGTCCGGGCAGCCAATCGCATCAATATCGGGGATGGAATTTTCCAAGACGGCCAGGCCGCTGACAGATGTGGTCAGTGAATGGTACGCCGAGAATTACAAGGGTAAGGCGACAAATCCCGCAATCGGCGACGTAATTCTTGATCGCCGAGGGATAAAGGATTCTATAGGGCATGGATTGGGACGCATCAAATCCGCCGCATTTGCCTTAGTTCCGGACATCATCGAGAAGGGCAAAATCATCAGTCATGCCGACGATTGGCAAGGACGGAAGATTGAGGGAAGCGTCATCGCAGCTCCGGTGCGAATCGGAAAAGACCATCATATCGGGGTTGTTGTTGTAAGGAAATCAAAAGAGACGCAGCGATTCTATCTGCATGAAGTCTACCTTACGCAGAAACTCCAGGAACCCTTCAAGACCGGTGCATTTCCCCTCCAAGAGGGGCGCGTAGCCGGAGGCCCTGGAGTTATTACCAATTTATTGCATGAAATCTTTAATGTCAAGACGACAAACCGTTTAGCCAAGCCCCTCCAAAACCAGAAGGGCAAGGTCGGGCTCGACATCAACCGGGAAAAGCCGGGGGGCGACACCTGGCGCGTCGGGAAAGATATTTACGAAACAAACCGGGCCATGATGCGCAAATCCCTGCTTCGGATCGCGAAGAAGGACGCGAAGGACATCCTTGGAGACATCCGGGAAATGGCAGACGAGTACCTGGGGTCCATATCAACCCGCCTGGGGAACATCAACCCGGAACTCAAAACGCACCTGCGTCGGTTCGAGATGAAGCGGGGGCTCCAGATTTCCATGAGAACAAAGCGGGTCATGCCGATGTTTGAAAAGGTCAAAAAAATGACCCCGGATGACCGGATTGACTTCGACCTGGCCCGGAAGAACGGGGACGCGTCGAAGCTGAAGCAGATCCTCGACAAGTATAAAATGTGGAACGAATACACCAACGGCACCCGGAAACCCAAAATCCGCGATTGTTTTTCGATAGAGAGGATTTAAGGTTCAAGAGGGTTCAAGAAGGATTCAACCCATCACAATTGACCCGGGCGCCTGCGCGAATAAGGACCAAACAGGGGGATTCGTAAC
>Ga0228535_1000772_pt1 | contig 72847 bp, 58 predicted proteins | sample SJ1metagenome_FD_168457 | JGI IMG/M metagenome (GOLD analysis project Ga0228535, IMG submission 168457) | Enriched culture of PCE-dechlorinating microbial communities from Ithaca, New York, USA - SJ1 | ecosystem: Engineered > Modeled > Simulated communities (microbial... > Unclassified | place...
GATATGGATCTGTCCGTTGTTGATGGTTTCCACTACGTGCGGATTGATGTCCACACCAATTACTTCAATGCCGTTATCGGCCGCTACAATGGCTGTGGGAAGGCCGATATAGCCCAGACCCATAAAACATGCTTTCATATTTTCAAGCTACTGGCTGTCATGCGCGAAAACTTTTCGAGACTAACGCCCCCAGATGAATTGCACCCGGCAGATTCATTTTCGCAGTGGTACAAAAATACAATAAAAAACCATATCATGCCTTTTAATTTATCCAATGGTAAAAAGTGATTATTTTCTTCAAAATAATTTTTTATTGGAAAAAATGTCCTACATTTGTAAATAATTGGTTCTATCCTATTCATTTTTAATAGGATAAAATGACAATGAAAATTAAAAAAAGGCCAATTGACAACGGTCTTTTTCTACTTTTACTTCCGTGAACAGGAAGGTGTGTCAACGATTATTTTAGTCATTCAATCGATGAATTAATGTATCAGATACCGGCATTCTCCGAAGATGATTATTCTTATTTTGACCCCCGCGTTTGCATAATAGGGTCCGGCAGTGCAAGCCTGTTCCACGCCGTGGCATTCAGCGAGAAATACAAAACAATATGGTTCAACCCATGCCGCACCGGTGCCAGGGAAGCTACAAGGGCACATGACGCCAAACCGGCTTATCCTGCCGGGCTGTTGCAGGATGTCCTGTACAACAATCTCACATGGACATCCGATATGGAAGATATCCAGAACTGCAATTTTTATATTATCCACCTTGCTGCCAAATCTGAAGAGACAGGCAGGCCTGATCACAGTTTCATCCGGCAGGCGTGCGAACTGGTGGGAAAGGTGATCTCCGGCGGCGACATTGTGGTGTTCAACCCCTGTGTCTGCCCCACCCTGCCGGAGAAGGAATGCATTCCCATGGTAGAGAGGGTGAGCGGCCTTACCTGTAACAGGGATTTCTTCGCCGGATATAGCCCGGGCACACTCAATTTAAAAAATACCCCCATCAGTACGCCCGAGATCGTAAAGATCGTGAATGAAGTGTATCTTAACGTCTTTGGCGTGAACACCTTCATTACACACCTGATTGGGGAGTCGGATGTTTCTGGCGTGGGGTGATTTCCGGTGTCGGAAACAAGAGATCTTCCGGATGTCCGGAAACGAGCGGATTATGGATGCCGGAAACGGGACTACCGGTAGGTGCCGACGATAAGTCCTTCTTCCTTGAGCCGTTTGATGATAAAATAGTCCTTGTCGTTTTTGCCGCGCCTGCCATGTGCCAGCTGATAGACGCGTATGGGCGATGTACCGTACTCCCGCGCGATATCCCGATATATTTTTCGGTTGCGGGAGATAAAGTGAAATTTAATCCTTGAAATCATAATTACACGCAAATAAAGGCTTCAGCCGTGATAATGTCCTTTTTTTGATCTTCCTTGTCTTGTTAGAACCACAGAAAGCCAAAAATGTTTACTATGCGGCAAATAAGTTTTCAATCCGTGCGCAGGTGAATCTATTGCCACAGTAGTTGTAGCACTGCGCCATAGGGTTGCAACATGCTTTTTTACTGGAAAAAGGGAAAATGAAGTGATTTCCCGATTCTGTAATTTGAAAATCCATATAATAAAAAAAGGACAAATATTATCAAGAAAATGATTTTATTACAAAATATTTGATATTTTTGTGCTTTGTATGGAATGCGTAATTTGGAAAGTCAGCTTAAAAATCACAAAATGTTACACTGGTTTAAATATTATTTATTCTCCGGCAACAAAGGAGTATACCGCACCATCGCAAATGAGTTTGGCACCGGCCCCGTGCGGGTCTACAGCCTGGCACACGGAAGAAAGGCAAAAAGCAACAGGGATTACCAGATATTGAAAAGGTTGCAGCGCAGCGGCATCATAGACGGAATTATAAGGGCGTGACGCAGTAACATTACTGCAATCACGCCCGGATAGTTATTTGATATTTCAAAAAAATTAGCGTTTCTTCTTTTTCATGGAACGCGACTTGCCTTTCTTTTTCTCACTTTTGCTGCTGTAGCCGTAACCGTGGCCGTAACCATAGCCATAGCCGTAGCCATAGCCGCGGTGGAACTCGGTGACCCCGTTTATCACGAGGAGCATGTTCTTCAGCTTGTGCTCATCCATCAGGCTGTTGGCAAAACGGAGGTTGCCCTTGCTGGAGTAGTCCATCCGGCATACATACACCGTGGCATCGGTCACGCGGCTCAGGATCATTGTGTCGGTCACCTGGGCGGAGGGGGCCGAGTCGATAAAGATAAAATCGAACTCCTCCTTCAGCTTGTCGATGGCCGCCTCGAGGGAGGGACGCGACAGCAGCTCAGCAGGATTGGGCGGTATGGGCCCGGCGGGCAGTATGTAAAGGTTGGGATGAATACCCGAAGGCACAATGAGGCTATCGATATCCTTCTCGAAACCCGACAGGTAGGCAGTGATGCCGCTGCTGGTTTCCAGACCCATATATTCCTTAAGACGCGGTATACGCAGGTCGAGCCCGATAAGCAGCACCCGCTTGTTGAGCAGCACCGTGCTGATGGCCATGTTGATGGCGACAAAAGTTTTTCCTTCCCCCGACTCGGTGGAGGTGAAGACCACCACCTTGTTCTCCGCGCCCAGTGTGAGCAGCAGGTTGGTACGCGCCATACGGAAAGCTTCGTCGATGGGACGGGTTTCATTCTCCTGCACCGCCACATTCTCATCATCTTCGTGCACGGGTATCTCTCCCAGCACGGGCACACGGGCCACACGGTCTACATCGGCACGGGTGCGGATCCTGTACTGCAGGATGTCCATCAGGTAGATGATGCCGGCGGGAATGAGTATGCCGAGCATAAGGGCTGCCAGCAGCACGATCATGGTGCGGGGCGATACCTTGCCGGCCAGGATGGCTTCATCGAGCACCTTGGCACTGTTGGCCGTAGCAGCCAGCTCCAGTGCATTCTCCTCACGCTTCTGAAGCAACATGAGAAAAAGGCTTGCCTTGATCTGCTGCTCGCGGGAGAGCTCCATGAACTCGCGCTCCTGTGTGGGCATCACGCCGATGCGGCCACCGTATATGTTTGCCTGGTTACGGGCATCGCGGCGCTGGATGCTGAGCCCCTGCTGCACGCTGCGTATGGAGGAATTGATATTCTGACGCAGGCCGGATATCTGCTCATCGAGACGGATCATGGCGGGGTTGTCGTCGGTCATGCTCTGGGAGAGGCGCTCCCGCTCGAGCACAAGCCGGTTATACTCGCTGGTGGTGGCTGCCAGGTTGGGGTCTTCGAGCCCGATGTTGGAAGGAATGGTTTTATTCTGATTTTTGGAATCATTCACATAATCGCTCAGCGAATTCACCACACTGAGCTGGGTCTCCACCTGCACGAGCTGCTGCTCATACTGGCTGCCCATCTGCATGTTGCGCTGCAGGTCGACCTGCAGGTCGCTCAATCCGGCGCTCTGCTTGTAGGTCTCCACATCCTTCTCGGCTTCCGACAGTTCCCGGTCAATGATGGCAATACGTTCGTTGATGAACGACTGGGTGTTGAACGCTTCCATCTTGTTGTCTTCGATGGTCTCGTTGTTGTAGACCTCCACCAGCATATTCAGGAAATCCCTTCCCTTCTCCGGATAGGGGGTGTTGATGGAGAGATCGAGCACGGAGGACTGCTTGGAGGCCTGCTGCACCGAAAGGTTTCCCCTGTACTGGCCAATGACGGCATTGGGGTGCTGGATGACAACCATCATCTCGGTGCTGCGTGGCACAATGCCGGGACGAGAGGTGAAGCTGAGGCTTCCCAGCGGGGTGTGGAGCTGTGCGGGCAGTCGGGTGAAGACGGTATCGAGCTGATGGCTTCCGAAGAGGCCCGACACGGTGACCGTGCCCTGTCCGGCATCGGTGGTCATCTCAAAGATGATGTCTGATTGCATGGCATCGAGCCGGCTCTGGTCCATGCTCACCACCACCGGGCTCTCCTTGTAGAGATCGGTGCTTTTGATGCGTCCGCTCACAATGTAGGAGGTATGCAGGTTGAGACGATTGATGACGTTGCGGATGATGGAGCGGCTCTGCAGAATGTAAATCTCATTTTCCAGGTTGCTTACCGCCCCCAGGGCGCCGAGCTGCAAACCGTCCATACCACCGATGGTGGGTTCCAGGCGCTGGTTCTTTACTTCTTTAAGTACGATGCTTGAGGTGACGTTATACACCGGCGTGGTGTAGCGCAGATAAACAAATGCAATAAAAAGCGCTACCGCGGCACCCAGCACGAACCACTTCCAGTAACGGACAAAACGGAACACGATCTCCATGATGGAGACGGTGTCTTCATTGTTTTCGCTCCTGAATGCTTCTCCCGGCGTAACATTTCTTGATTCGGTCATTCTTTATAATTTGAAGGATGGGAATGATGTGTGATTATTTGAGGACGTTGATGAGCAGCGTGGCCACGGAGATCAGGATGGAGGTGGCCGAAAGCCATATGCCGGTGGCACTGCCGATATCGGAGTTCCTCGCCTTGGTCTTGTTGGGTTCCACGTAAAGCACATCGTTCTGTTGTAAAAAGTAATAGGGTGAGTAGATGATGCCGGGGTCGTTGAGGTTGACTACAACCACACTTTGATTCCCGTTGGCATCTTCACGGATGATCTTCACATTGTCGCGGCGGCCCCAGATGGTCATGTCGCCCGCCATGGCCAGCGCCTCGAAGAGGTTCACCTTCTCGTTGACAATGGTAAAGGTATTGGGGCGGGCCACTTCGCCAAGCACCGATATCTTGTAGTTGACGAAACGTACGGTGACCACCGGTTGCTCCTTCAGGTATTTGTTCAGCAGCCCGGTGATCTTTTCCTCGGCCTGCCTCTTGGTGAGCCCGCCCAGGGTGATCATGCCCATGACGGGGAAGTTAATTTGTCCGTTGTTGTCTACCAGATAGGTCTGCAGCGCGGGCTGGGAGTAGGTGGTGATTCCGGTGGTGAGGCTGGGGACGGTGAGGTTGAAGGGCTTCACCGCCTCGGGGTCAGTGGCACTGACGGTAATGGTGAGCAGGTCCTTGGGCATGATGTGCGCATCATATAGCGGGGTCTCCTGCAAATGACCAAACATATCCCCTTCACCGGCTCCCTGTATATAGGCTACATTCTTTGCCGAATTACATGCTGCAAGGCTGAATAATACAACAAGGGCAACAGTGAAAATATAAAGCCATTTTTTCATAAATTACGTATTCGTTAAAATAATTGTTGCAAAAGTACTACAATTCGTGTAACAGACAACCGGATTGTACTATTAAATTTTTTCCGTATTTTTTTTCTACAACCGAAAATCAATTCTACAACAAAATAAAAGACACTCTTGTTCACATGGGTTATCTTCCTTTTGGTTGGGGAATATCTCCGCGAGCACTTCCTAACTCATGATTTTTCCCGGGTTCACTTTATGCAATAACCGTCAGGACAACATTTGATCAATTATGCCCTTTCCCAAAGAGACAACCTCTACTACCGGCAAGGTGGCAATTACGGCGTTCTTTACGCGGGATACAGTTACGGTATGGGTTATTTGCTGGAAAATGCGGTTTATTCGAGTTTACGACGTGTCGGCTATCAGGTTTATGCGGGAACAATAAAAGATACCGAAGTCGATTTTGTGGCGATAAAAGGCGAGCGAGGAATTTATTTACAAGTTAGATTGCAACTGATAGAAGAACAAGCAATTGAAAGAGAGTATTGTTCTTTAAAACTGATTGAAGACAATTTTGACAAGTACGTGGTTAAGTATGGATGATTGCAAAATCCCGACGAATGAAGGAACTGAACATATTCCTGCATCAAAAAAAATTCACTTCCAGTACTTCGCTGATATCCGTCGTATATTTCCGGGAGAGATGCTGCCGGTACATCTTGAACCGGCGGGCATCACGTGAGGCGGGGCGGACACTGGAAAAGGCGGAGCCGTACCGCCTTATTGCCATTTAAGCTAAAGCTCCGGACAATCCACCACACGCTGTACGTCTAAATGGATTCCGTAATATGCGTATGCATCCACAGTGATGGTTGTGGCGTTTCCTTTATAGGTAGTAAACAGACCGGGAGACGGGTTGTTGGCGGGAGGCGGTGATACGTACCCCTGGATTTTTACCGGCTCGGCAATATCCTGCAACCGTGCCCCATTGAGCGCGGCGAGAGTGATGGTTACTTTGCCATCCACCACTTCAGAAAAAGTGGCAGTTCCCACCAGGTAGTTCCGGCCGGCATAAATATTCACTGTGGTATTGGCAACATAAGGCGTATAGGTTGCCCAATTGCCTTTTGTCACGTACCGGGTTCCTGCAGCCCAGGCTGTTTCATCGTAGTAACATGCCTGCTCACAAATGGCTATGCAATAATCAAATTTCATAAACCAGTTATTGCCTACTGGTGTACCTTCACCAAAGGCGGTTTCACTTTGCACAATTTCGCCGCCCACCACTTTTACCACATCGGCATGAGCGGCAATGCACACACATCCTTCGGGCAGTAAATCGAGTGGAATTTCAACATAATAAAAGTTTTGCAGCGAGGTAAATTCAACCTTGTGGGGGAAATCTCCGGGAACAAGATTCCCTGCACCGTTAACCGGCAAATTGTCGCAGGTACCGACATAAAGATGGACTGCTCTCATCTTCCAATCTCCGGAAGTTATATAACCCACGTACAATTTCTCGGGGGTGTTGACCACGTAAACGTTTCCGGCTTCATAAAATTGTCCCGCCATGAGACGGACCCCCAGCACATCACGACAGGTATCTAAACAGGAAAGATCCAGACATGGGGGGACCTCTATGGCACGGGTGCTCAAAGTAAAGCCAACGGCACTTTCTTCATCAGCAAGGTTCAGGTCATTGGCAACTTCTTCTTCAACAGGGTTTAAATCCCTGGTACAAGAAGAGTAATTGATGGCAATTGCCGAAATGCCAATGACTGCGAAAAACAGAACAATCTTCTTCATAAACTGAAATTTTTAAAAGGTTACTACTACTCATTTCACGCTGTGATTACGGCTATTCAAAACACAAATCGTTCTTCACTATCACCAATCAGGACATTGTCATGACAATGGATTATACTTTCGGATATTGTCACAAATATACAATGGTTAAGTAAAGTTATTGACAACAAAAAACTTACAAAACATTACAGGTTTACTGAATTGTGTCCGCCGCGTACCCGTTCGGCAATAAAATTGTAAATAAAAGGTTTACCTTTACGTGATGAAACTGAACGTTAAAGATTTTATAGATGCAAACGTTTAATATGAACTGAAAACATATGAATTACGCGAATTGTATTTTGAAATGTATATTGATCTCTATTGTCCTTATTGGCTGCACGAATTCAGAGGAAAAGAAAAATAACATCGACAAGGATTACAGTAATCCTCCAATGGAAAAAGAGGACGATAATTTAATATCGGCTTCGATAGTAAAAACAAATTCTCCCGATTCACTCTGGTTGTGTATATATAACCAAAGCGTGAAGCCCGTATATATCTTTAATGAATTCAAAATCAATTACAGAAAGGATACATTAACACAAACTCTGTTCAGTTCGAGATTAAAGGATACCACAGGATTACTCATTATAGAACCGAAGGTGGAAAGGGTGTACATGATTAACTTAAGGTCGCGACAATACAATTACAGCAAGGATATGGAATATGAGCTGAGAGCTTTTTTCAAAAGTTCCGATTCATCGGAGAAAAAACAACTGAATCTGCCTTTTTCATTCCCTCCTATTCATCAGGAAGGGGAACCTTTTATAATTGAAGTAGAAAATGTAATATTGGATTGATGATATTGAATAATAAGAATATTAAGAAATAGTTGCGGTTATCCATAGAATGCGGAAGTAGGAGCACGGCTCTTTAACTCAAAAACATACAGCAAAATAATATGGAAAAACAATTAAAGATTTACACAAAAATGGAAAAAAAGAAGTTTATTTTTTGGAATATAATTGTTCTTACTTGTTTGACGGCTTGCTTGGGAAAAAGCGCTACAAATGAAAAATCGGCTAAGAACGACAGTATTTATCAAAACGAAATATTCTTGCTTCCCGATACATTATTAAGTAAAGAGCAAGAACACATGGTAAATGAAATAAAAAAAGTTTTAAGTGAAAATATTGTTCTAAAAGAAGGGCATTTTTGCAATAATGCCACTGAAGAAGATTTTGAGGCACGTCGGATACCATTATATTATTATGATTTGCTTGAAAAAAACATTCAGGAATTAAACAAAAGTATTGATAATGGCGATGTGGCGGACCTGGAAAAAATATTTAAAGAATTTAAAAATCAGGTTCAATAAATATTTCATAAGAGTTTGAATTACAATTATACGGAAATGAAGCACATCGTATTTATTCCCTTTTTTTCATAATATTTCTTTGTTCTTGTACGGAAACAAAAAATAACGAAAAAGAGACGGCCGACACAAAAGGCTATCCGGAATATTACGGAGGTTCCTATATTAAGGATGGGACTTTGTTTATAATTACTTCAAAAAATAATATCCAGGTACGAAAAGATCTGGAAAACAGAGCCAAGGGAGCAAATTTCTTGATTAAAACATTAAACAACAATCTTCAAAAAGGTATTTCTGACAAGTTGGACTCCTTAGGTTTGGATTTTTACAAGTATCCCAATCTAAATTATTATTCGCATCATATAGATAATAAAAAGCAGAAGATAGTCGTTATGCTAAGTGACACTACTAAAGAAAATTACGTAAATTTGCATCTACATCAGCGAAATATGAGTTAATAAAACAGGCTACTCCATTATCATCATACTCTTAAAATGAGAAAAACATTTCAACTTATACTTTTTATAGCCATCTTCGCGGGTTGCAAAAGCACATCGCCTGTGTGGACGGGCGCGTCCGAGAGAGAAAAATCGTATTTTCCGGTTTATGACGAAAAAACCGTGAAGCATCATACAGACAGCTTGGGAAATAGAATGATAGGCATGCCTCCTATTAAGCCCAATGATTCTTTAAGTGAATTTGTAAACAATTGGTATTCCAAGCATTTATATAGCTTGGGAGAACCTGTTCTTTACAACAAAACCAACACACCGGTTAATGTGGTCAGATTTACACATTTGGGAACCTGGGGTAATCCCTATTCATACCGATTGGAGCAAAACAAATCAGAGGTCACTGCCACATATAGTAAAACAGATGGTTTAGGAGGCTATCAAGCGGGTAAAAGAATAGAACAGGGAAGTAAAAAAATGAATCTCGAAAAATGGAACGCCGTGATTGAAAAAATGAATTCAATCGACTTTTGGAATATCGGAACACACGACGAAAATATAATTTTAGACGGGGAAGAATGGATATTCGAGGCTTTAATAGACGGACGTTATCATCTTATCACAAGAAATAGCCCCGATCATTACGATGGAAAAGATTTTGCCGAACTCTGTGATCTGGTGGTCCATGTTTACAACGAATAAGTAAACGGATTCTTTTTCTGCGTAGATTTAAGTATAAGATTGGCAACATCCGCGTGAAGAAATAAGATGCAAAACAAACTGATTCAATATTTCTCCGAATTAATCGTGCTTTCCGACGAAGAACGGCAGGATATCGAAGAAAGCATGGTCGTGAAAGAATATCGTAAAGGCGATTATTTGCTGAAAGAAGGACAAATTGCCTCTGATACCTATTTCGTGATGAAGGGCCTGGTGCGAGAGTTTATTTTGCTGGAAGGCGAAGAGAAGACCACCAATTTTTACTCCGAAAATCAATGGATTATCTCATTGGATATGACTGCGCCCGTTCAACCATCCGTTCACAATTGGGTGTGTGCCGAAGATTGCGTATTGGTGGCGGGCAACGAAAGAATGTCGATAGAACTGTTTCAAAGACATCCCCGCCTCGAAGCCGTTTCGCGCATGGTTATGGAAAAAACGTTTGCCGCGCAACAACAGCAATTAACATCTTATATTACCGATTCGCCGGAACAACGTTATCTGAAGCTCTTAAAATATCGCCCCGATATTATTCAGCGTGTCCCGCAGTATCAAATTGCCGGTTATATTGGCGTGAAACCCGAATCGCTGAGCCGAATCAGAAAAAGGATTGCCTTAAAATGACAGATATTCTCTTTTGTTGAATTATCACAACACCCGCGAGCTAAATATCTTTCCACGTCAAGGCATACCAGACAATAAACGCCGTCGCGGCAATTTCAATCACGGAAAAGAATAAATAATACGAAGTAAATCCTCCAAAAAGCGTGGATGCCTGCACCAACGTAGTGATGGTGCCCGCGACAATATTAAAAGTCCGGTTTAATTTGTACCGTAAAATTTTCGACAGCAACACCATCGAAATAGAAATTTCCATCAACACGCCCGCGGAGAATAAAAAACTTTCGGACATCTCCCAACCGTCCACCACGCCCGAAAGATATTGCGTAAGCAAGCGGGCGTCCATTAGTCCGGCAACATCGCAATACAGATAATTGAGCACTACAAAAATCCACATCGTGGAAAGAATTGATTTTCTATCTTTCATCTTTTAAACTGTTAATGGTTTACAAGACAAAAGTATCGCACTAAAAATTGCTTTTCATTGACTTGAGTCAAGAAAAAAGTATGGAAGCTATTTCCGCGTTATCTTATACTTGTCGGGACAAGCAAGCCTCCCCCGCTCGCGATTTGTAATCGGCATGTTGCGCAGCAAAAAAATTGCTCTAACGAGCAAACAACCGGTTATAAAATCGGTAGCAGGGAACAGTATGGCTTTTCGTCTAATCTCCTCTTCTACAGCAAAAACCGGTTATAAAATCGGTAACTGGAAACAGTTGCGGCCTTGATTTTTATAGGGAGGCGGATAAAATCACAAAGGTTTTATGTAAGTTTGCAAACAACAAATCTAACAAAGAATAGTATGCGAAAACCATTTTTCTTTCTAATCTCCTTTCTCTCCATCGTCTTGACTGCATGCGACAGGATTGGAGACGGACCCATTGATCCCGACAAGCCGGCTCAAGGTCTGGATACCTACCTGAGCCCTGCTATTCCTCAAGGAAAGATAATGATTATGGGTACTTCCGGCACACGTACAGACTATTTAGGAGCCGGTTATGATGTGATGGGAAGTTTTTTGGATAACCGCTCGGTTAAATCTCAAATCTTAGATGTAGATAAAATACCGGAAGATGAAATATCCAGCATAAGATTGTTGGGTAATTATGGCGAATCTTACGAAGGAGAAAATGCCGAAGAGTTTTTGCGATCCATCATGAAGAAAAACGATTTTACCATGCCCCTCGAAAATAAAGACGACCTCCTTTTTACAGGTACCTTCACGGGCAACGAATTGTTTTTCAAAAATCCGTACGATTATTCCACGCAATATACATTCGTTGCTGCGCATGGCAAGTTCGAGGAAATGCGCAGCCAACTCGTACCCATGAAGCCTGCCCATATGATGCGTTATCTGACTGGTCATTTCATAGAAGAGATAGAGCACGGCACACCCCGTTCGCTGATAGAATTATACGGTACCCATGTGCTCACGCAGGTTTATGTGGGCTATGGAATCCGGCAACTGTATTGTCCCATAGTAGCCACAGACAAGGAACAAGCCATCTTGTATGCCGATGAGGGAATGACGTCGCGCGCAAATACCATCTATAAACAAGAGAATGTACAGATCGGGTTTGATAAAGAGAAAGCAGACAAAAACTTCGGTGGAGCCATTCTTGTGGAATTTGCCGGAGGCGATTTTTCCGCTTTGCCCCGCCTTCAGCTCCTTCCCAATGAAGTTATTGGCGACCCGATGAACATCACGGCCTGGCACAAATCGAAAAATCCGGCTAACTGGACATTGGTTACGCTCAAAGGAGATGGCTTGTTGCCGATCTACGAACTCATAGCCGACCCTGTAAAAAAACAACAGGTGAAAGACGCCGTGTCGGCTCATATAAAAGAAAACCAACTGAAAGTGTTGCAAACGGCTCCCATCATTCAGGCATGGAGCGGAAAGCATCACCGCTACTTTACTTCCTTTGAAGAGTTTAAAGAAAAAGCCGGAAAGGAATACACCTGTGAGGGTGTGATAGCGAGTGTGTTTTTAAAACCTCAAGACAAAACAATACCACTCTATTTATTCTCCGATGGAAAAAACGATCGTTTATCTACCGAAGAAAATCCGAAAAACGATAATAAAGCAATGGCATACAAAGGAATTTTCGGCTACGTGTATAAAGAATATAGCGGTAATGAGTGCAATGTTCTGTACGAAATTTGGAACGGGCAGGATTACGCCTACACCTCCGAGAAAAAAGAAGCGTATGGCGAGAAAAACAGATGGAAATTAACCGGAAAGGAGTTTTATACAGGAAAATAAATACAGCGAATATGAAAAGAATTTTACCAGTGTTGATGTTGCTGCTCTCCACAGCAGGATGGGCACAGCAGGGCGAAAAGAATTTTATCGACCAGCCTTACATGGAGGTAACCGGAAAAGCTGAAATGGAAGTTATCCCCAACGAAATTTATCTGCAAATACAGTTGAACGAAAGCGACACAAAGAACAAAGTATCGCTCCAGGTACAGGAACAACGCATGATTGAAGCATTGCAAGACTTGGGCATCGATACCCAAAAAGATCTCCGGATAAAAGATGCTTTCAGTAATTTCAGAAGAAAGATTTTTTCGCAAAACGACATTCTGTTGTCCAAAAAATACGAACTTTTGGTACACGATGGCGTCACTGCGGGCAAAGTGTTGTTGGCGCTTGAAAAAATTGACATCGCCAACGTATCGATAGACAGGGTTGACCACAGCGAAATCGAAAAATTTCGCCGACAGGTAAAAGTAAACGCCATTAAAGTGGCTAAAGAAAAAGCGCAGGAACTGGCGCAAGCCATCGGACAAACTGCAGGCAAAGCCCTGTATGTGCAGGAAGTTGATTTTGGAGGATTTGCTCCGCAATATTCCAACATAGCCCTCAATCAGTCTGCCGGTTCGTTCGATACCGGCATGAAAGACAAAGTGGCTTCACTGGATTTCGAGACCATCAAGCTGCAATATACCATTCTTTGCCGGTTTGAATTGAAGTAAGGCAGCAAAATAGCGAGTCAGACTCTTTCAATTGGAGTAAGCTTGCAGCTTGCGCCAGGAGTGTGGGTAAAGACTTCTAACTTCACCATGCGTTAATAATAGCTCACTTTTTTAAATTAATTATTACAATGAGTAAATTGAAATCTTCAAATATTAAGATAGCGCAATGTAAACTTCTTCCTTTTGTGGCGTTGCTTCTGTTGATGACTTCCTGCGCGGCTTGGCGTTCACCATATGCCAGCCGGTTTGTTACGGATCCGCCTGGCCTGGGAATGGACAAAGATCAGTTTGTTGGCATTTACGGCGCACCTTTCCGGCAAAATGTGTTTTATGACGAAGATAATGCTTATTGCGAAGAACTTATCTATCGCGAAAAAATTGAGCATGGCGGAACAACTTTCACTCAGGGTGAAGAACGCGCCATAAACAGTATTTTTCTTTTTAAAAACGGAAAGCTCGTCAGCCAGTTTCAGGAAGATGATGCGGACTATCAACTACAACTGGAAAGAAACAGGGAACGGCGACTCATAAAAGAACAAATTGATGCCGAGAAAGCGAGAGCCGCAGCCGAGCAAGAGAGAATCGCCATTGAAAAAGAACGAATAAAGGCCGAAAAAGAAAAGAAAGAAGGGGGAAATAATTAAACGAGGGGGTCTGAAGGCATATTTCTCCTGTTTGATGGAGTTGTCGGGAAAAAATCTTGACGCAAGACCGGATATTCCAGAATTGACAGGAACTTGGGAAGTTGAGTAAGATAGTCCCCGCTCACGCCGATTTTTAACGGGTGTGTGCCGTAGGCATAACGCACGGATTATAAATTCGCACCAAGCTGTAGAGATAGACAATATGGAAAGCTAACGCAAAGAAACGTTCAAACGAGAGACAACTGTTTTATTTAAAGCATATTAAACATGATATATCTTCGCAATAAATGCATTTATTAAGATAATTTATCTGCATTCTCATTCGCCGCGCAATAATTTTGCTCTACCTTTGTAATTCAATTTCAACAGAAAGTTAAATATAAATTAGAAAAAATCATGAAACAATTCAGTCTGGCGGCTATATTCGCATTAGCCCTTCTCACCACCACAAGCTGCACAGGTAAACAAGCAAACAACAATACTCAAGACACCGATACGGTGGCAGTTTCAGTAGAAGAAGCAGCTCCGGCGGCAAATTATTACGGAACCTACGAGGGAACCCTTCCTTGTGCTGATTGCAGTGGTATTAAAACAATTTTGACGCTGAAAGGCGACACTACCTATGACCTGAGCCAGGAATATCTTGACAAAAAAGACGGCAAGTTTGCTGAAAGCGGAACATATACTGTTGAAAACGGCCTGGTCACTCTTATCACTCCGTCGTCAGGCGACAAAACCTACTATAAGATCCTTGAAGGTAAGGTTGCCTTGACCGATTCAACCGGTACAATGGCCGAAGGCGTATTGGCTGACAAATATATCTTGACAAAGAAATAATTACCACCGGTATGGCAAACAAAAGCCGGAACCTTTCGGGGCTTCGGCTTTTGTTTTTGTTACTTCTTGCAGGGAGCTGAATAGGTATTGCCCGTGACGATCCGTAATTTGTACATGTCGAAGACGAAAACAAGTGTTATACGGTATCGATGAAAACTTCGCAGGTGCATTTTTTAATTTGAAACACAATGAATATAGAAAAACGGGTAAAAAATATTGAAGAAACAGCCTTGCAACTGGCAAAGATTGCCATTAAAGCGCGTAAGTAAATAACTTTAAAGACACACATCCAGGCAGCAGGAATTTGTTGTGACAAAAACGGCACGAAGGAGAGGAATCTTCTTCGGCAAAGACTCATTATCCCAATCGGGTGAACCCTCCAAAAGCAAGAATAAAAAGTCAGCCCCATCTGTTTATAAATTCTTTACTACCAACTCCATATTTTTAATGAACTTTTCATTTGGAGGTGTTGTTAAAGGAGACGGAAAAAGTTTCAAATTCACAGCTAGAAGAACTATTCCGATTTATGTTTAACAGCAAAAAAGAATTAGTTATGCAATTTAAAAAAATCGCATTCGCGCTATTGATTATTGCTATTTCTACTTATTCCTGCGCGAAAGACAATTTGGGAGATGATCCTCAAGACACAAATCCAAAAGAAAACGGCATCAACATGAGCCTCGCTTCGGAAGGTACTTATCCGGATGCCGAAAGGGTGTATCTGGATGCGAATTTGAAGTCCGCCAGTAAAGACAAGGCGAGTTTCTATTTGAAGAAACAGCTCTTGGGAAAGCAGCTGGTTCCCAACGATGCCGTAACGTATGATTACTGGAAAGACAAGCAGTATTTTAAAGATACCCCCATCATCAACTACATTTATCATTATTATGATGTAAAGGATGATAAACTTTATTTTTCGGCCAACGCCAGCGAACTGGAAGGGTATACCCATTATATCTTTGACGGACTGGCCATGTGGGTACAGAAAAACGGTAAGACAAGACTTACCGGAGGCTATTCTTATGGGAAACTACACGGCGACTTTGCCTTGGGCGATGAAAACGGACAAGTGATTGAGCGATTTTGGTACACAAACGGAGTAAAGAGCTCTGTTATCCTGAAAAAGGAAGATTTTCATCCCTCGATGGTTGCCAGATGGGAAGCGGAACTGGAAAACGACGGCTATCTCAAAGTAACGCAAGTGTATGATTTGAAGGGTGAAGGTACCTTGGAGTTTTACCAAAGCAGCTATATTAAAAACCGAACAACCGGCGAGTGGATGCAGGCAACAAGCAATACAGACAATCCCAAAGGCTTGTGGAAGTATGTCAAAAAAACCGACAACAGCGGAACGCTTGAGTTTTATTACCGGGGAGTACTGGCAATGAAAACCGATGTAAAAATAATGAACGCCAAAGAAATTACATTGAAAAGTACTTATTTGGACAAACAGTTTGATCAAAAAGACCTCGGTAAGGAATTACGTTTCTTACGTAAATAAATCAACTCACATAATTTAAATACTCTGAATATGAATGAGAGAATAAACGAAAAAATTAAATTTTCGGTTACCCGATGGGATGAAACTGCGATTGAAGAAGAAAGAGAACAGTTTCCTGTCAAAAAAGCGCACGTTGAATATGAGTTGACCGGCAACCTGAAAGGAAAAGCGTACGTAGAATATTTGTTGGACTATGTAAACGAGAACAGAAACGACGGACATCTTTCCACAGCAAACGTGCTGGGCTTCCTTGTTTTTGAAGGCGAATATAAGGGAGAAAAATGCTCCTTTGTTGCTTCCGAACAGGGTCTGTTTGACAAGGGGCAACTGGAATGTCCCGGCAAAATAATACGTGGAACGGGTTATTTTACCGATAAAAAAGGACAATACTCTTATGCTTTTGAAGAGGAGGAGAGCTACATACTCTTGGAGTTGAATTAAAGAGCGTCCCTAAAAAAGTATTCGATACGTCATCATCGGCATAAATCCTTGTTGGTAAACTGTTTCCATCTTGCTTTCGGTCATATTCCAGTCTTGGCTGTAGATATTGCGATGGTTGGTAAGGTTTTGTAGATCAGCAGCCCATTCCTGCGATATTCGCTTGCCGTTGAGTCGATAAGTAATGCGGGCATTCAGTTTGAAATAATCGGGCACCTGCTTGGTGTATGCCTCCTCCCAAACAAAACGCATCCGACTCGCTTCGATGGTGGCAGGTTCGTCAATGGGTGTGTACCATTTGCCGCCGGCAAGAGTGCCTTTCAGGTCGAAAAGCAGACTCGACTTTTTGTTAAATGTCCATTCATATCCGCCCAGTGCGTTGAAGATATACTTTCCGTTGAACCGGGTGTTACGCCAAGTACCGTTACTGTCTCTGTATTTGGAATCGTAGAGCGAAGTGGTCATTAAAAAGTAGTAGCCCCGGCTCAGAAACTTCTCCAGCGTGAGCTCGACGCCGTAATTTCTTCCCAGTCCCTTGTTGGCCATATCGCCTCGTGCTTCAATATAGAAATCGTCACCCATGTTAATCATGGAAAACTGTGGAGTTTCTTTTAGCGAAATAGGAATATTATAAATGTGCTGGTAGTATCCCTCCAGTTTCAGCCGGAAATCTCTTGCAATCATCCAGTCGTAACCTAGCACCGAGTGCAGAGATTTGTTGAACCCCATATTTCGGAAGGGTTGCATACCGTCTTCATCTTTATAAAAATAAATCAGCGGAATTTGTGTCTGGCTGTGCATCCCAAATGCCGCACTAACGCCTTGCCGTTCGTTTAAACGCCATTGCAATCCGGTGCGCGGTTCAATGCTCCACTGTTTATTGAGCGGGAAATAGAAAAAATGCGTTCCGGTATTCAGCGTAATATTATTGGAAAATTTATGCTGCCAGGTGGCAAAAGCCTGTAACAGGTTATAACTGCCCTTACTGTTGAATTGTTGAATATACCGGTCCTTCACGTATGCCGAATCCAGATAGCTGAATTGTTCAACCGCCATTCTGCCTCCCACCTGAAAGGTATTCCGGTTCCCCAATTTTTGAACATATTCCGTATTGAACGCACGGTGAAAGTGGCCGGATTCAAAATTATAAGTTCTCCATGTTTCTTTTACGCCCTTTCTGTAAAGCGAATCAATTTCCGTACTCATTTGGGAAGTGGTGATGGAAAGGCTGTTTGTCCAGCGTCCGTTGTTTTCGAAGTAATAAGTATGTTTCATACTTCCAGCCTCCTGGAACGGCTTCGTGATTACCGAGTTTTCGAAGTAATAAGTATGTTTCATACCCAGTATGCCGGTTTCGGAGCGGTTATACAAATCGATGCCGGCCATAACTGTCGATAGCTCCTTGTCGCGCTCATCTTCCAGCATGGCTATTCTGCTCGTGCCACCCAAACCGAAAAGTTCGAAACGTCCGAAGCGTTCAGTAGGAATGTTCACTTTAAAGGTCAGATCCTGGTAATGTGGCACGGCTCCGCCTGTACCGAAATGCACTTTCACTCGGTATTACGGCAAATATGGTGATGAAATGGACGGGACACAGTGATTACAAGGCAATGAAACCCTATATTGACATAGCCGATGATATAAAAGCTAGTGCGATGAGCAAATTTAATCAACTGTAAATGCAGAATAGAAGCTTTTCTGTACTTTCAATTATGATTGCATGAAGACATTTTTCTACACTTATACACAAAATAAACAATAAAATTCTAAATTATTACATGTATACCTGCAATATTTGATATATTTGTATGGAATTAAATTTATAAAACGAAAATATGTCGAAATTTCCAACCCTACTCCACCGAAGAGATACTTATATTGAACGTATAAAACCATTTATGCATACACCTATCGTAAAAGTAATGATTGGGCATCGAAGGGTGGGCAAAAGTTATATTCTTTATCAACTTATTGACGAAATAAGGAATCACGAGCATGATGCCAATATCATATATATCAACAAGGAAGATATTGACTATGTGGATATTGTATCTTCAAAAGACCTGCATGACTATATTGCTCAACGATTAATACGTGGAAAGAAGAATTACATTTTTATTGATGAAATTCAAGAAATAGAAGATTTCAAAGTTGCCGTACGCTCCTTGGCATTGGACGAGAGTAATGATATCTACATTACCGGAAGCAACTCAGAGATGTTTTCGAGCGATTTGGCAAACGAACTTGGCGGCAGGTATGTTGAATTTAAGATATACAGCCTTTCCTATATGGAGTTTCTGGACTTTCACAAACTGAATAATGACGATGAGTCGCTGGAAAAGTACATCCGTTTCGGTGGATTGCCTTACCTAATTCACTTGCCAATGCGCGAAGAGGTGGTAATGGAATACGTTCGCTCGGTTTATTCAACCATTGTTCTTCGTGATGTTGTTGCTCGCAATAATATCCGCAATACAGCCTTTTTGGAGCAATTAATCCGTTTCTTGGCAGATCATATCGGAAGTCTTTTTTCTTCGAAAAGTATCAGCGATTTTTTGAAAAGTCAAAATATACGAATGTCGCCGACGTTGGTGTCCGAATATGCAGACTCTCTGACTTCGGCATTTGTGGTTCATCGCTTAGGACGTTATGATATTGTTGGAAAACGTTTATTTGAACGTGGTGAAAAGTACTTTTTCGAAAATATGGGAATCCGCAATGTGGTGGCGGGCTACAAACCGCAAGACAGAGCAAAGCGATTGGAAAATATTGTCTGCAATCATTTGTTGTATTGTGGCTATGAGGTAACTGTAGGAACACTTTCGACCGAGGAAATCGATTTTGTTTGTACACGAGCCGGCGAAACATTATATGTACAGGTCGCTGTAGAATTGTCTAGACCCGAAACTATCGCCAGAGAGTTTGGCAATTTGTTGAAGATAAAAGACAATTATCCCAAAATAGTAGTATCCGGCGAACGTTCATTCGAAAATACTTACGAGGGAATAGAACACATTTACATTCGAGATTTTTTGACTTCTTCTGTTACTCCTAAAATTGTGTAAACAAAGAAATATGGTTCTGTTTTTGGCTATTGTTTTTTTGCTAATTATACGGGTTATATTTCTTTTTCATCTCACACCGCATTAATTTGTTCAATTAACGATTTATCAATATCCAACTCCTTGGCATATTGTTCGAATTTTGAAAGGCTGAAAATTACACCATCAATCAATGCATTATAATCTAAAATATCATTATTTTTTGCAACAGTTTCCAAATCTTCACGGGTAATATTTTCGTTTTTACCATTAACGGTCAATGATTGCCTGTTTACATATGCAGGCGCAGCCAAATCCACACTGAAAGTCACATCGTATGCAGGTGATAACCGCCATACACCGGCATGATCCATACAAAACGAAACGTTTTTTGAATGATCGTCCACATTACGGGCCAGCACATTAAATACCATTCGTAAATATTGCTGCCGGCTATCCTCGTAGGGTAAATTAAGCCGCCGGATTACGGCAAAAATATCCTCGTAACTGTCACTCTGCGGAGACATTGCGGCCAATGTCTGGGTATGTATTTTATCGTTTCCGTTACGATCAAAACGCTGCGTAAGGAAATGAGTTACCCCTCCGTATGTTCTTAATTCAGACGGCATCATTACGATTCCGGCATCTACGGACATTTTGTAATATACATACTCTAATTTGGCAAAAGGATAAACGGAATTGTCGTCGTATTTGAGAATGTAATGGCGAAAGCCTTCAGGAATTGATCCTTGTCCGGAAATCACTTCTCCCGTAACATCCTTTACCGCCACAATCGCCTTCGGATGCTTTCCTCCGGGAGAGGAACTGATTTTCACCAGATCCTGCCACAAAATGGAGTTTTCCTTATTCAGAATAACCGTTTCTCTTTCGTTTAAAACATGTCTGGCAAAATTATAGAGTTTCTGTACATCGACAGAAAAGACCGAATTATCTCCCAATTTCTGTGCCGGTTCATACTCCAACGCTCCCATGGCACGACTGCCTATAAACGAAAGATGATCAATAGGAGTTATTCTTTTTGCGGGAATATTATTGTCACGCAACCATGCTTTAAAAAGCGAATTGCCCCATTTGTCGGGCAACGAATCTGCAATCATCGGAGGGAGTCCCTGATATAGTTTTTCTTCATTGCCCAGCCAAGGCATTTGTTTTTGGCTGCGGAGTGCGTCAATAGGCATCGTGATGGGTGCAATATCCAGTCTTTGTTTCAGGAACAATGGCTCGTATTCAAAGACGGCTAACCCTATCTTATTGTCCCAGGAGAGATACCCGACATCCGCTCCCCACAACTTTACTTTTACCACATTTGTTTCCATAAATTATTTTCCATGTTGCCTTTTGAATAATGTACGCGGGCTCCTCGGCAATTCGGGCAAAAGCTTTTCCATTTCTTCCAGACTGTCAATAGCACGAAGCAATTTAACGAATGAAGCCATTGTGATTCCTGTTGAAGAACCGTTCTCAAAAGAACTTATGGTAAATACGCTTAAACCGGATTTTTCGGTTATATCTTTTTGGGTAAAACCCAGCCGTTTTCGATATTCACTATATCGTTTCCCCAAGTCCCGGATTATTTCATTTCCGGATTTTTCGTATAATTCGTTATTCATTTCAACTTATTTTTTGCAAATATAGATATAACTATAATAATAAACAAATACCACAACAATTATTGGAATATCTATATTTACATTAAGGCTAATGTTGAAAATGAATGAATCGAACTAAGTTACTGAAGGCATAACTTTTTAGATAAAAACTTTTCTGCTACATCATTAGTGCAAGGTGCAAGCTTTTTATATAAAGACTTGCACCTTGCACTCAGCTTTTAAATTTGTGCTCTGCACTCGAATAGTACTTTTGTATGGCTTATTTTCCGTACAAGCACCCGATAAGTACCCGATAAGTAGAAATGCTCGTTGAGTTAATTGGCGAAACCACTTTGCCCGTAAAATAAAAATGATGGCTCTTATAAACTTAAAAAACATAGAAAGTTTTATTAATACTTATCTTAATCCATCAATGGAGGTCAATTGGGTTGAGTCGCTTTATCCCAAATAACCCAGGCATCCAAAACAAAAGTATCGTTTGACGGAAATAGAAGTCGAGAACGAATGTCTGGCCACGTGAAACGTAAGTCGTTTATTAATTCCACAAATGTCGGCAATTTCCTTCAAATATGAATTTAGCTTCTGGTTACTCATAACGGGAAGTAATTTTAAGTCATCCCTCTCTTTTTCGTATTTCGTTATAATTTTGAGAGGAATATCTAACAATGGAAGTTCGACGCGGTTACCTGTTTTCTGACGAGTAGTGATTATCCAATATGATTCGTCGTGTTGTCGTTGGATATTATTAACGGTGAGATTTTTAATGTCTATGTACGAAAGTCCGGTGTAACTACCGAATAGAAAAATATCCCGCACCACTTCAATTCTTTTGATCGTAATTTTCTTATCCGTTATTCGCTGAATTTCTTCCATGCTAAGATATTCGATCTTTACTTTTTTCCATTTGGTTTTGTGACAAAAGAAAGGATCGTAGCTTATAATTCCCAAATTTCTGGCAAGGTTGACAATTTTCTTTAAAAACTGTATCATTTTGGCAGTCATATTAATCCCCAGCTTGCAGTTTACTCGAAGATATATTTAAAAGTCATTTATGAATTGTAAATTTAAATTATCTAAATAGACATCACTTTTGGAGTACTGATACAGCATAAAATCTTTTACCCGCCGATATGCGAGTTCATATTTTTTGTAAGTATCCATCACTCTTCCATGACCAACTAACTTTAATTCATCCTCATTGTGTTTTCTGAATAAAGAAAGGAGTGTTTGTGGGTAAATTTGTGTTTGAGTGTACATTTTCCGTAACTTGTCCGTTGTTATTATTTCACACTTTTCACTCAAATTTCTATAATAGGTATAAATTGTCATCCTGATTGAATTCAGTTTGTTGTTAAGTGATACGGATTCGTAGCTACTACCCTTTGCTTCTCCGATATCGACAATCCATTTGGAAGATTCAATGCTTAGCTTGGTACTAAACTCCACTTTTTCTCCATTCAAAGTAATTCTTGCAATGATGGGAGATTTACCATTTTTCCGTACTATGCTTTTCTTCAGGAAAAATGAAATTCTAAAGGTGTACTTCATTGAGTTAATTTTTTGGGTATTTTAATATTGTTTAATGACTTTGTTTTCGATAATCGTGAAAAGTTTATGAAAAAATATTTGAATATAGCAAAGCATTGAGTAAATTTGCTATTCATATTGAGTAAAATAAAAAAGTATGTTTTACAGATCATATTTAGAGACGATTAAGAAGAGAATTCAAGAGCCTCGGAAATTTATCCAAGTTATCTTAGGTCCCCGCCAAGTTGGAAAAACTACCATGATAGCCCAGCTCTTGTCCCAACTGTCAGTTCCCAATTTATATGAATCGGCAGACGCTATTCCCGTCACCAATTCTGCATGGCTGACACAACTGTGGGAGGCTGCCAGATTACGAATTAAAGTATCCGGTGCAACAGAGTATTTAATTGTTATTGATGAAATCCAGAAAATAGATAACTGGAGCGAGATTGTAAAACAACAATGGGATAAGGATACGCGAGAGAAAATAAACATAAAAGTAATTTTATTGGGCTCATCACGCTTATTAATTCAAAAAGGGTTAACTGAATCTTTGGCCGGTAGATTTGAAACAATGTATTTAGGTCATTGGACTTATACCGAGATGCAGGAAGCGTTTGGATGGAGTATTGAACAATATGTGTACTTTGGGGGATATCCGGGGTCAGCCATTTTAATTGACGATGAAGAGCGTTGGAAAAATTATATTAAAGATTCGCTGATTGAAACCAGTATTTCAAAAGATATTTTAATGCTGACAAGGGTAGATAAGCCCGCTTTACTGAAACGATTGTTTGAACTTGGTTCTCTATATTCCGGACAAATTCTTTCTTATACAAAAATAATAGGTCAACTTCAAGATGCAGGCAATACGACGACATTAGCGAATTACCTGAAATTACTGTCTGATTGTGGATTATTAGGGGGGCTGGATAAATATGCCGGAGATATTATCCGTAAACGCGGTTCAAGTCCAAAGTTTCAAGTGTATAATAATGCGTTAATTACTTCTCAAGCCAATGATACCTACGAGAAAGCGATTATTAACCCTGAATTATGGGGACGACTCGTCGAATCATCTGTTGGAACACATTTAATCAATAATTCTATTCCAGAGAGATACAATTTATATTACTGGCGCGAAGGCAACCACGAAGTGGATTTTATATTGGAAAAAGGAGACAAAGTAATCGGGCTTGAAGTCAAAAGCGGAATGAAGGCTGAAAATACCGGGATGGGAGTATTTGTAGAGAAGTTTCATACGGAAAAAGTGTTGCTTGTGGGCACGGGTGGAATCCCGTATGAGGAGTTTTTAAAGATTAATCCGAGGGAGTTGTTTTAAAATTCACTTTACAATTACTACAATATGTATATAAAACAATTTAACATAAAAAAATTCAGGGTGTTTGATGAAATATCTCTACTGTTTAACAAAGGAGTAAATATCATAATTGGAGAAAACAACTCAGGTAAAACAACAATCATTGATGCATTAAGGATATGTCTGGGCTATGGAAAATCAGATACAAATATCTATATTCAAGAATCCGATTTGCATCTCAATCCGTCTGATCCTAACGAATACAATTTGACCTTATTTTTGAGATAGAGTCGGAAATTGAGAAACAATGCTTTAATGACTTTATTTCACAAGATTCTGAACATCCAGAATTGCAAACTATCCAGTTTCACCTTAAATACACATTCGAACAAAATGGAAGAAGGAGATTTTTCACAAGAAGCGTATGGGGTGGCGATAATGAAGGACAGCAAATTCCTTATGAAGCATTACAAGAGATATTTTATACTTATTTAGGACCTCTTCGTGATGCTGTTAGCGGATTAAAACCTTATTCATATGATAACAAAACAGCCCAGTTATTCAATAAATTAACGAAATACAGAAAAGGTGATGATACCATAAATTTGAGTGAAGAAATAAAAAAATCTTTAGCTGAAAAACTTTATGACGTTTTTGAAAGCGATGAACATGATTGGAAATATATATTATCTGAGGGTAAAGGCAAAGTAAATGACCATCTTGAAGGAACACCTAGAGTCAACCAGCAAGTGCAATTTAGTAATAATTTTTGTAAAACTCTTTCAGAATTTTGTATGTGCCGTTGTAGATTCTGATGGTATCTTGAGCCTTGCCTTCATTTTTCTTATCCTCAACGAATTTCAAATAATAGTCATAAAAGGATTCATGTTCGGGCTTAATCTTCTTCTTGCCGGCAAAGAAATCTTTCACGAGATTGATAGATATTTCTCCGCCTGTACTTTGCTCCGTAAGCAAGTGAGTTTCCAAACTATCTATTTCTTTTTTAAGTACGTTTTGGAGCGGATTTTTCTTTGGAAGTTGAAGTTTGGAATCCCAAAGACTTTTTTCGACTTCGTACCCAGTTGGGATTTTGGTTTCATTTCCTGATACCCGAACTCGTAAATAAATAGGGTATTTGCCGTTTTTTAATACTGGCTTGTCAGTTCTGATGCAAGCTCTTACTGAAAATGGCTTCGTAATTGTTTGCTTTATTGCTAATCATGGGCTAAATTAGTAAAGTTTCTGTGAATAGAAAAATATTTCTAAAACTTTATTCTGAATAAAAATAAGTCAAACATCGATAAATCAAATAGTTGATTCAAAATCAAAAACCGCCCCTTATTTCGCCCCTTACCAAAAATAAAAAACTCCAAGTAGTTTATATTTACCTACTTAGAGCTTTATTTGGCGGTATGGACGGGACTCGAACCCGCGACCCCCTGCGTGACAGGCAGGTATTCTAACCAACTGAACTACCACACCGTTTTTTTTGTTGCCATCTTCTTTTTTTTAGCAGGAGTCTCCACTCCCTCACATAACACATCCCGATAGCGAGTGCAAAGGTAAGCATATTTTCCAATTTGCAAAACATTTGGAACCATTTTTGAGAAAAAAATTGGGAAAATTCATTGCACCCGCTTCCGGAAACATGCTATTCCGCCCCGTCGCTCCCCGATGATGTGAGACTACTCTTACTTCTCCGCAGCATGGTCTGTTTTAAGCCAGTGGTCGAACCAGCGGAAGAACTCGCGTTGAAACAGGATGCCATTCTGCGGTTTGGATATCCAGTGGTTTTCGTCCGGAAAGATGAGCATGCGGGAAGGAATATCGCGAAGCTGTGCGGCGTTGAATGCCATCATTCCCTGCGAAGCCAGGATGCGATAGTCGAGTTCACCATGGGTTATCATGATGGGGGTATCCCATTTATCGACGAAACGATGGGGAGAATTTTCATAGGTACGCTGCGCAGTGGCATTGGACTTGTCCCAGTAAGGGCCTCCCATATCCCAGTTGGCGAACCACATCTCTTCGGTCTCGAGGTATTGCGCTTCGAGGTTGAAGATGCCGGCATGCGAAAGGAAAGCCTTGAAGCGTCCACCGTGGTTGCCTGCGAGCCAGTAAACCGAAAATCCGCCATAGCTTGCGCCGGTGCATCCGAGATGTTCCTCATCCACAAAAGGTTCTTTGGCAAGTGCGTCGATTGCAGAGAGATAATCTTTCATATTTTGTCCACCATAGTCACCACTGATCTGCTCCAGCCATTCCTGGCCGAAGCCGGGGAGGCCGCGGCGGTTTGGAGCGACCACGATATAGCCGTTGGCAGCCATCATCTGCAGGTTCCAGCGGTAAGACCAGAACTGGCTTACCATGCTCTGCGGGCCACCCTGGCAGTAGAGCAAGGCAGGATAGGTCTTTGTGGAATCAAAGTCGGGCGGATAAACCACCCAGGTGAGCATCTGCTTCCCGTCTGTGGTTTCTATATGGCGTCTTTCCACCTTTCCCATGCGGAGCCGGGCAAGGATATCCCTGTTCTCAAAAGAGAGCTCCGTGGCATCACCCGTAGCAATATCCACCGCGTAGAGTTCGGTGGGTTGAGAAAGCGACTGGCGGCTGGCGATGAGATTGCCGTTGCCTGTGGTGACGGAAAGGTAATCGTAGTCTCCACGTGTAATGGGCTTCAGTTCACGGGTAGTGACATCGGCCGCGTAAATTTGCGAGGTACCCTCCACGGATGCCACCAGATAGAGCGTATTTTCATCATCCCAGGTGAAAGCATCGGTATTATAATCGAAGCTTTCGGTGATATAGGATTTGGTGCCCGTAGCAAGATCCATCACAAAGAGGCGGTTTTTATCCGATTCATATCCGTCGCGCTCCATACTCTGCCAGGCAAGCTTCGTGCCATCAGGCGAGAACTGCGGGTTGGTGTCGTATCCCTCCATGCCGTCTGTCATGTTGCGGGTGCGGCCTGTAGCCAGCTCGTAGAAATAGATGTCGGAGTTCGTGGATAAACTATATTCCTTGCCCGTTTTTTTGCGTGACGTGTAGGCTATGATCTTACTGTCGGGGCTCCAGGCCAGCTGCTCCATGCCACCGAAGGGTGCCAGGGGCGCTTCATAAGGTTCGTCCCCGAGCAGGTCCCTGACATTGGTGAGTTTGTTGCCAGCAACATCTGCCACAAAAGGATGGGGCACACTTTCCACCCACTGGTCCCAGTGCTTGTACATGAGGTCATCAATTACGCGTCCGGAGGCGCCCGGCAGATCCGGATAGCGATCGGGAGCAGTGACCGCTGTCTTCACCCTTTTGATGAAAAGTACCTTTTTGCCATCGGGAGAGAAGGCAAATCCTTCAATTTCCTCCTTCAGATCCGACAACTGCCGCATCCCTCCCCCGTCGGGATTTATGCTCCATATCTGGGAGCTGCCCGTCTCATTGCTCAGGAAGGCAATTTTCTTCCCTCCCTCGATCCATTGCGGATTACTCTCCTGCGTGTTGGTGATGGTGAGCTGCTTTTTATCTGAGCCGTCACTCTTCATGATAAACAGCTCTGCATTGGTTTTATTCTGCGGGATACTCACGTAGGTAACCGGATAGACAAGATGGCTCTTGTCGGGCGAGAGTGTGGCCTCCCCCACCCTGCCGAAGCTGTAAAGCACCTCGGGAGTCATGATACCATTTTTTATTGCAGGCGCGACTTTCCCCGCGGGCTCATTTATCTCGTTCCCGTTTCTCGCACGTTCAGCCTTCTCTCCTGTCTCATTACAGGAGAGCATGCTACCGGCTATTACGATTGCCATAAATATTATTTTGAATTTCATACGTTTAAAATATTTTTTACATTGTGGTGTATGGAACTCGCTTATAATCATCACATGGGGTATAATTAGTTTTGACTATGTCGATTGCAAAGCAATTCATGTTCGTTTCATCTGATTAAAGTATGATGTGCCAAATACCAATCAATGCAGGGCGTTACTCTTCCACCCTCCCATCCTTCATATGAATGGTACGATCGGTGAGCGACGCCAGATGCTCATCGTGCGTCACGATCACGAAAGTCTGATTAAGCTTGTCACGCAGTTCAAAGAAAAGTCTGTGCAGTTCCTCCTTGTTGTCCGTGTCGAGGCTGCCGGAAGGTTCATCGGCAAAGACCACAAGGGGGTCGTTTATGAGCGCCCGTGCCACGGCCACGCGTTGTTTTTCGCCCCCCGACAGTTCGCCGGGCTTGTGTGAAGTACGTTCACCAATACCCATCATCTGCAGCAGATCCCGAGCCCGTGCTTCGGCCCGTGCGTGTTTCACATTGCCGATGAGTGCGGGGATCATTACGTTCTCCAGCGCAGTGAATTCAGGAAGCAGCTGATGAAACTGAAAGACAAAACCGATATTTTTATTCCGGAAGTCGCTCAGCTTCTTTTCACTCATCCTGCTCAGCTTCTGCCCGTCGATGGTGATTGTGCCGCCATCGGGTTCTTCCAGTGTGCCCATGATCAGGAGCAACGTGGTCTTGCCTGCACCGCTGGGTCCCACGATGGAGACGATCTCTCCCTTCTCCACTTCCAGGTCGATACCTTTGAGTACCTGAAGTGAGCCGAAGCTCTTTGTAATATTTTCTGCCTTAATCATCACCAAAAAAAATAGGATGTGCGAAGATAATTAAAATTGGTGATTTTAGCGGATTTTGGCGCCAAATACAATAATGACTCTACATTTTCACAAACAAGAAATTTTCATATGACTAAACTATTTATTTTCAATGGTGTCATATGGAACTCGCTTTAGTCAGATCTTGTGTGATAATGATTTTGCCAAAGTCGATTACTTCGTAGTTCATGCTCGTTTCATATTATTAAAGCTATTATTCTCAATTTCATTGGCCTTTTTCCACGTTCAACATAGTCAAAACAAGTTTTGCCTCTGTATTTACTTGTCGAAAAAATTCGGAGATATCATATGAAACTCATTTTTAATTTCGCCTTGAGTGCAAAGATGTACATGCCCGTTTCATATTATTAACAGCTCCTTGTCGGAAGAAAGGCTCTCTCGTCCGTTATAACTGCAAAGACATGGGCCCGGGACCTTAAAGCGAGAGTTCAAGGACGAAGCAGACTGACCGTTCACCGGCCCAAAACCCTAAAACGTGACATTATGGATGAACTGAGCAGGATGAGGCAGGAATATGAAGCCGATATACTCGATGAAGGGCTGATGGCGGCAGATCCGCTGGAGACCTTCACCGAATGGATGTACGATGCCATTGCCTTCGGATTGAAGGAGCCCAATGCGATGACTGTAGCCACGGCATCGTTGGAAGGAAAACCCTCGGCACGGGTGGTGCTGCTGAAGGAGGCGACGGTAGACGGGTTTGTCTTCTTTACCAATTACCTGAGTCGCAAGGGCATGGAATTGTTTGCCAACCCTCATGCAGCGCTGGTATTCGACTGGCACGACATGGCACGTCAGGTGCGGGTGGAAGGTCGCGCGGAGAAGCTGCCGGCAGAAGCGTCGGATGCCTATTTCGATGGACGGCCTGCAAATGCGAAGATTGGCGCATGGACATCTCCCCAGAGTAAGATCGTGAAGAATCGTGCCGAGATAGAACAGCTGCAATGGGAGATGACACAGCGTTTCGCGGGGAGAAAGGTGGAAAGACCCTCGCACTGGGGGGGATTCCTGATCAGGCCGACGGTGATGGAGTTCTGGCAGGGAAGACCCGACCGGCTCCACGACCGCATTGTTTACTACAAAACAGAAGAGGGATGGAGTAAGCACAGGCTTGCTCCCTGAAGTCGCATGGCTACCTAAAACCATTAACCCTCGAAACCCATCTCTCCGCGGCAAGCCGGCATAAAGATAATCTCTTGATTAGAGACAAAGGGGCAAATACAACTTGAAACCCATCCCTCCGCGGCGAACCGGCGCAAAGGTGTTTCAGCATTTATTAAATGGGAATGATTTTATTCCTGGGCTGGGTAGCCACAAACTCTTTCAAATAAAAAGGTTCAAAGTAGGCACTGTCGACGAAGTCTCCGGCGGCATAGGCCTCTTCGGCAAGGGGGACCATACCCGAAGCGAGGGGGTGCACTCCGTCGGTAAACAGTGCATGGGGATGGGTGAGATGGGCCTTGCATTTCTCCGCACCATTGCCAAAAAAAAGCACCTTGTGCGCAGCCAGGATATCGGCATAACTTCCCTCCTCCACAATATCGGCTGCCGTTTCACGTATGACCTGAAGCGAACGGTTGTAGAAGGTGGCGTAGACCTCCATACGTCTCGCATCGATCATGGGACAGAGCAAGAGATCATCACTTGTATTTTCTTGCATCATGGAGGCCATGATACGGGGCGTGGAAAGCGCAATGAGCGGAATACCAAGCCCGTAACTGAGCCCCTTGGCTTCCGAAACACCAATACGCAGTCCCGTATAGGAACCGGGGCCGCTACTTACGGCGATGGCATCCGGCATGAGGTTTTGTTCCCGGGCGGCGGTCATGATCTCATGGACGAAGCGTCCCAGCAGGGAAGCATGCGATTGGCCGAGGAAGTCTTCGCGGGTAACCAGCAGTGCGCCATTGCGTGACAGAGCGCAGGAGCATGCGGGAGTGGATGTTTCTATGGAAAGTATAACGGGCATATATATATTGATATTGTGAATGCAAAGGTAACAATAAAAGGATGACCCTAAAAGTGGGCATAAAAAAAACTGCATCGCGGGGATGCAGTTTTGTCTTTTTAATCTTTTCCGATTAATACCTGTTTCTGTCGCGGTTACCGTAACCACCGCGACTGTTGTTGCGGGGTGCACGTTCGCCTTCGGCGCGAGGACGAGCTACAGATACGGAAAGGGTACGTCCGTCGTATTCTGCATCGTTCAGTTCTTCAATGGCACGTTGTCCTTCTTCATCGTTGGACATTTCAACAAAGCCATACCCTTTTGAGCGGCGGCTTTCACGGTCGGTAATGATTTTTGCTGAGGATACTTCACCATACTCCTCAAACAGTTCTTTTAAATCGGCGTCAGTAATCTGATAACTTAAGCCAGCTACGAAAATGTTCATGTAAAATAATTAAAATAAAAAAAATAAATAAATTCTGCAGAAGTTCTTCGATAAGAGGAGTTAGGCAATAACTTGACGTGTGTGAAGTGACTAAATAACGGCCCGCTAAAAAAATACTTTTGCGCAACAAAGATAAACATAAAATAATTGTCTCAAAATATTTTAGCAGAAAATTTTAGTATTCCGTATCAATTTATCCCGCTTCTCTTCAACAGTGCCTCCACTGATGCTTCGCGGCCGCGGAACCGCTTGTAGAGTTCCACGGGCTCTTCGGTGTTGCCCCGTTCGAGGATGTTGCGCCTAAACGAGTTGGCTGTGCCCTTATCGAAGATACCTCTCTCCTTGAACAGCGAGAAGGCATCAGCATCCATCACCTCGGCCCACTTGTAGCTGTAGTAGCCGGCCGCATATCCACCGGAGAAGATGTGTGCGAAGGAGGTCGACAAGCAGGCATCGGGTATCACCGGCAACAGCTGCACACGTGCCATGGCTTCCTGCTCGAAGGTGCGCACATCGCCGCTATATGGCTCGGTGAGCGAATGCCAGGCCATATCGAGGTAACCAAAGGAAAGCTGACGCAGGGTGAGGTATCCCACGTTGTAATTGGAGGCATCAATGATCTTCTGCAGCAACGTGTCGGGCATTTTTTCGCCTGTTTCGTGATGGAAGGCAAACCGGTCGAGGTATTCCTTCTCGGTAAGCCAGTTCTCCATGATATGTGATGGCAGTTCCACGAAGTCGCGGTAGACCGAAGTACCAGAGAGGGTTTCGTAGGTGCAGCGCGAGAGCATGCCATGCAGCGCATGTCCAAACTCGTGGAGGAAGGTCTCCACCTCATCGAAGGTGAGCAATGCCGGACGGGTTTCCGTTGGGCGGGTGAAGTTCATCACGATAGTGACATGAGGGCGGCTGTCTGTGCCATTCTTAATATACTGGCTCTTGAAGGAGGACATCCATGCGCCGGAGCGCTTGCCCTCACGCGGATGGAAGTCGGTATACAACACGGACAGGAAGTCGCCCTTCTCGTCCAGCACATCGAAGGCCTCCACCTCGGGATGGTAGACCTGTATGCCTGGGTTTGGCACAAACTGCAGCCCGTAAAGCGAGGTGGCCAGTCCGAAGACTCCCTTCTTCACATTTTCAAGTTCAAAGTAGGGCCGGGTCATCTCGTCGTTCACCCCGAAGCGACTGTCTTTCAGCTTGTCGGCATAGAAGCTCCAGTCCCACGGTTGTAAATCAACAGGCTTTCCCTCCATCTCCGCGGCAAATGTCCCCATAGCCTTCACCTCTTCGCGGGCAACGGCACCGAATGCATCCGTGAGCCGGTTGAGCAGGCCGAACACCCCTTCGGCATTCTTGGCCATGCGGTTCTTCAGCACATAGTCGGAGTAACTCTTGTAGCCCAGCAGGTTGGCGATCTCCAGACGCAGGTTGACGATCTTCTGCACGAGCTCCCGGTTGTCGTATTCGCCCCCCTTCACTCCCTTGGTATTGTAGGCCATGTACAGTTTCTCGCGCAGGGGACGCCGTGTGGAATATTTCATGAAACCGATGTAGCTGGGTGCGGAGAGGTCGATCAGCCACCCTTCCCGGCCCTTGGCTTTTGCCTTGGCGGCAGCGGCATCGATCACACTTTCGGGCAGCCCCGCCAGGTCTTCCTCGCGGGTGAGCAACATCTCGTAGGCGTTGGTCTCCCGCAGGTTGTTCTGCCCAAAGTTGAGGGTGGCCATGCTCAGCTCCGTGGAGAGGGTACGATACTTCTCCTTCCCTTCGGGCGAGAGGGTGGCCCCGCTATTTTCGAATCCTTCGAAGTACTTCTCCGTAAGACGGATCTGTTCAGGGGTGAGCCCTGCGGTGTAGCGGGCGTCGTAGACTGCCTTCACCCTCCGGAAGAGATCTTCGTTCAGGTTGATGTTGTTACTGTGTTCCGACAGCTTCGGACTAAGCTGCTGCGAGATCTCCATCATCTCCTCGTTGCTCTCGGAGCTGAGCAGGTTGAAGAAGACGCTGCTTACGCGGCTCAGCATCTCGCCGGAGTACTCCATTTCCGCGATGGTATTGGCGAAGCTGGGTGCGGCGGGGTTGGCGGTGATCCGGTCAATCTCGGCCTGGTGTTCCACCATGGCCTTTTCGAAGGCCGGCTCATAATGGGTAATGTTAATCTCTTGAAAGGGCGCCGTACCGTGCGGCGTATTAAACGGCCGGAAGAAAGGATTCTCCTGCGCCGTGGCAGTTGTCATCGTCATTACAGAAAAAAGGGTTATAAGGATTGTCTTCATAAAATTTTCTTTACATTTGCAGGAACATCATGGCTGCAAAGATACGGAAATTTTGGGATAGCTGAACGCGAACGCTGGACGCTAACCACTGAAACAACTTAATTTTAAAAATATGACAACTTCCGAAAAGAACGAAGAGAAAACCAAAAAGAGCACTTCTGCCAGTTCCCCGAAAGCAGGTACAACAAGACGCCGCAAAAGCAGCGCTGCCGGGGCCAAGAAAAACTTCATACTCGACACCAACGTGATTCTTCATGATTATAACTGCCTGGACAACTTCGAGGAAAATGACATTTATATTCCCTTTATGGTGCTGGAGGAGTTGGACAAGTTCAAAAAAGGAAGCGACCAGATCAACTTCAATGCCCGTGCATTCGTGAGAGAGCTGGACCTGATCACCGATGACGACCTCTTCACCCATGGTGCCGACCTGGGCGTGGGCAAGGGAAAACTGTACATCGTGAACGGATCACGCGACAATAAACGCATCAACGATGCTTTTCCGGAAAAGATACCCGACAATCGCATCCTCACCGTGGTGGCCGACATTGCGGAAAAACATCCGGAGATGAAGACCATACTGGTATCGAAAGACATCAACCTGCGGATGAAAGCCCGCTCGCTGGGGATGACGGCGGAGGACTACATCAACGACAAGGTGACCAACATCGATATATTCGATCAGGGCGAGGTGGTGATTGAAGGGGTAGACCCGGAACTCATCGATAAAATTTATGCCCATCCGGCGGGTGTGGATCTGGAGGAGATCACCTTTGAGACGCAACCCGAACCCAACCAGTGCTTCATCATGAAGAGCGAACGCAACAGCGTGCTGGCGCGGTATAATCCATTCACACAAAAGGTGAAGAAGGTAGAGAAGGAGAACAACTTCGGCATACAGCCGCGCAATGCGGAGCAGGCTTTTGCCTTTGAGGTACTGAACGATCCGGAAGTGAAGCTGGTGGGCCTCACGGGCAAGGCGGGTACCGGAAAGACACTGCTGGCACTGGCAGCAGCTCTCAAACAGAACAAGATCTATAGTCAGATACTGCTGGCAAGACCCATCGTCTCCCTGTCGAACAAGGATCTGGGCTACCTGCCCGGAGATGAGAAACAGAAAGTTGCACCCTACATGCAGCCGCTGTTCGACAACCTGAATGTGATTAAACAGCATCTGGGTCAGAACAGTTCCGACCTGCGGACAATCGAGGAGATGCAGAAAACGGGACAACTGGAGATTGAAGCACTGGCTTTTATTCGTGGACGAAGCCTCAGCGGCACCTACTGCATCATCGACGAAGCACAGAACCTGACGCCACATGAAGTGAAGACAATCATCACCCGCGCCGGCGAAGGGACCAAGATGGTATTCACGGGCGACCTGCAGCAAATTGACTCTCCCTATCTCGACATGCAGTCGAACGGCCTGGCATACATGATCGACAAGATGCGCGGACAGCAGATATTCGGACATGTGAACCTGGTGAAGGGCGAACGAAGCGAACTCTCAGAACTGGCAAGCAACCTGCTTTAATATGTTGCTGACCGATGAAAGCGGACTACTGAAAGCTAAAAAACTAACCGCTGATCGCTAATTTTTACTACCTTTGCATCCCAAATAATAAAAGAAGAACGATGCAAAAGCCCTCGATTCCCAAAGGTACGCGCGACTTCTCCCCCGAGGAGATGGTTCGCCGCAACTATATATTTGACACTATCAGGGAGGTATACCGCCTCTATGGCTTCCGGCAGATTGAGACACCGGCAATGGAAAGCCTGTCGACACTGATGGGAAAATATGGCGAGGAAGGAGACAAGCTGCTGTTCAAGATACTGAACTCGGGCGACTTCCTCACTTCCATGAATGACGATGACCTTGCCGAAGGGAACTCAGTGAAGACCGCCAACAAGATATCGGAGAAGGGACTACGGTACGACCTCACCGTGCCCTTCGCGCGCTACGTGGTGATGCATCGCAATGAAATCACCTTCCCCTTCAAACGCTTTCAGATTCAGCCTGTATGGCGGGCCGACCGTCCACAGAAAGGACGCTATCGTGAGTTTTTTCAATGTGATGCCGATATTGTGGGATCGGATTCGCTGCTGAATGAGGTGGAGCTGATACAGATCATGGATGAGGTGTTCACCCGCCTGGGCATCAGGGTGCAGGTAAAGCTGAACAACCGCAAGATACTCTCGGGCATTGCGGAGATCATTGGTGAGGCAGACAAGATCACCGACATTACCGTGGCCATCGACAAGCTGGATAAAATTGGCCTGAAGCTGGTAAATGAGGAGCTGGAGGCGAAAGGGATTGCCCGGACGGCCGTCGACAGGCTACAACCCATCCTGATGCTGAGTGGAACAACGGAAGAGAAACTGTCGCGGCTGCGGGAGGTGCTTGCTGCATCTGAGACCGGGCTCAAGGGAGTGGATGAGATGGCCTTCATTTTAGGGAAGACCAGGATGCTTGCCCTGAACAACGAGGTGACACTCGACCTGACACTGGCGCGCGGACTGAACTACTACACCGGAGCCATCATTGAGGTGAAGGCACTGGATGTGGAGATCGGAAGCATCACGGGCGGCGGCAGGTATGACAACCTCACCGGCATCTTCGGGCTGCCCGGCGTGTCGGGCGTGGGTATCTCATTCGGGGCAGACAGGATCCATGATGTGCTGAATCAGTTGAACCTCTTCCCGGAAAGTTTCGCCCAGGATACCGACCTGCTCTTTGTGAACTTCGGCGAGCGGGAAGCGGACTACCTTTTGCCGGTGATTACGCAACTGCGGCGTGCAGGTATCAGTTGTGAATTATATCCCGAGGCGGCCAGGATGAAGAAGCAGCTCTCCTATGCCGACAGCAATCATATTCCATTTGTAGCGATGGTGGGAGAGAATGAGATGAAGGAGGGAACAATTACTCTGAAAAATATGCAGACGGGGGAACAAAAAAGTGTCACCCCCGACGAGGTGGCGTTAATTATCCGCAAGGAAACGGTATAAAACAAAAACTCCGGGATTTCCGGAGTTTTTGTTTTATGAACGGATGATCTTCACATCCACGGCATTCATTCCTTTGAGACCTCGTTCAAGCCGGAAGGTAACCATGTGATCTTCCTGAATTCCCGGCTCAGCATTACTCTTATGAAAAAAGTATTTGTTCACGCTGTGTTGCTCCTTTATGAAACCAAAGCCACGGCTCTCATCGAAAAAGTCGACACGCCCGGTGGGGTCTCCCACCTCTTCTTCAACTTCCTTGCGAGGTACCGATACTTCAATATTCTCCAGTTCAATTTCTTGGGCTTTTGTGGGAACAGGACGCTCATCAACGATCACGCCATTGACATCCACATAGGCAATCATATCCTCAAAGGAGCTGACACCCTGCTGCCTGCGCTCCTCCCTGCGCTGTAATTTTTCTTTTTTCTTCTGCTGTTTGTTCTTCTCGATCTCTTTTTTGTGAAATGAATTTGATTTTGCCATTTAAATGTATATAGTTTTATAAAATTTGATGCAGCACTGTCGGTAACTTACTACCGTAAATGTAACTTAAAATCCAGCCGCCTTTTTCAGCACCCTTCCCGTCAGTTTCTGAATATCCTTTAGCATAGGCTGTTCGTCGGTAGCACAGAAGGTGAGTGCCATACCACTGTTTCCCGCACGTCCTGTACGGCCGATGCGGTGAACATAAGTCTCGGGCACATCGGGCAGGTCATAGTTGATCACCATGTCGAGCTGATCAATGTCAATGCCACGGGCTGCAATATCGGTGGCGATGAGTACCCTTGTCTCGTGCGACTTAAAGTTCATGAGCGCACGCTGTCGGGCGTTTTGTGACTTGTTGCCATGGATCGCCTCGCTGCCGATGCCTGCCTTGGTGAGTACCCGTGCAATCTTGTCGGCACCATGTTTCGTACGCGAGAAGACCAGCACCGACTTGCGTATATCCTTCTTCAGCAGGTCGATCAACAGATCTTTCTTTTCCTGCTTCTCCACGTAATAAATATACTGTTCTATGGTATCCACAACAGAAGAGGCGGGATTAACCTCTACCTTCACCGGATCACGCAGGATAGAACGCGAGAGGGAAGCGATTGATACGGGCATGGTTGCCGAGAAGAAGAGCGTTTGTTTCTCACGGGGGAGCAGTGGTAACAGCCGCTTGATATCATGAATAAATCCCATATCGAGCATTCTGTCTGCCTCATCCAGCACGAAATGGCGGATGGCATGCAGGCTGATGTAACGCTGGTTAATAAGGTCGAGCAGACGGCCCGGTGTGGCAACCAGGATGTCTACGCCGTTCTTCAGCGCACTTACCTGTGCATGTTGTTTCACTCCGCCATAGATCACGCAATGCCGGATGCCGGTGTAAGTGGTGTACTCCCGAAGACTGTCGTCGATCTGGATGGCCAGTTCACGGGTAGGCGTAAGGATCAGAGCTTTGATCTCTCTTCTTTTTCCATGGCTTTTATCCTGATAGAGTTGTTGAATGATGGGGAGTGCAAAGGCGGCGGTCTTTCCGGTGCCGGTTTGTGCCAGTCCCAGTATGTCACGGTTTTTCAGTGCAGGGAGGATGGCTTGTTCCTGTATGGGTGTGGGTGTGGTGTATCCTTTTTCATCGAGCGCCTTTAAAATGGGCTCAATCAATGTTAATTCTTTAAATGTCATCTATTTTAGTTATGCTGCACCTCGCCGGGGCAGCGGTTGTTTATTTTTCGTTTTTCGCATTGACAGTCATGAATCATTTGTCGATATCTGCTTAAAACGGTTTTAATTTAACAAATGGTGGGGGAAGAACTGTACGAGTATAAACCAACACAAAATGTTACCGGCTACAAAATTAATCAAATTTTTCCAATTATCCTATTTACCTCCTCTATTAAATTTGATTCATTTTATTTCCGCCCCGAAATCCACTCTGCTCCTCTTAACCGCTGACCCTCACACGAACCCTGATAAAAAAAGTTGACCACTGACTGCTGATCGCTTCTTCCCGAATCGATGATCGATAACTGCCGACCGCTGACCGATAAATTTATTTTCATAGTCCCCTAAAAAGCATTTCCTTTGCATGCACAAAACTTGAGAAAATGGTTTCTATCGAAAATATCACCGTCGAATTCGGGGGGTTCACCCTCCTCGACCGGATATCGTTCGTACTTAACAAAAAGGAACGTGTGGCACTGGTCGGCAAGAACGGGGCCGGAAAATCCACCCTGCTTAAAATCATGGCTGGCCTGCAGCAACCCACGCACGGCAACATCTCCTACCCAAGGGAAGTATCTGTGGGTTACCTGCCGCAGCAGATGAAGCTGAACGATCAGGGAACGGTGAAGGAGGAGGCTTCCAAAGCTTTTGATCATCTGCAGAAGATGGAAAAGGAGCTGGAGGAGTTACACCGGGAGATGGCGGAGCGGACCGACTATGAGTCGGGAGCCTACCACGCCATCATCGAGCGGGCTACAGACCTGCAGGAGCTGCTGCAGATGTCTGGCATCCACAACTTTGAGGCGGAGGTGGAAAAGACGTTGATGGGACTGGGTTTCCTGAGGAGCGACTTCGACCGCCCCACGCGGGAGTTCAGCGGTGGCTGGCGCATGCGAATTGAGCTGGCGAAGATACTGTTGCAGGCTCCCGACGTGTTGCTGCTGGATGAGCCGACCAATCACCTCGATATTGAGTCGATCCAGTGGCTGGAAAACTTTCTGGCCACACATGCCAATGCAGTGATGCTGGTGTCTCACGACCGGGCCTTCCTCGATGCGGTCACCAACCGCACCATTGAGATCCTGCTCGGCAGCATACACGACTACAAGGTGAATTATTCAAAATATGTGATCCTGCGCCAGGAACGCCGTGAGCAGCAACTCAGGGCGTATGAAAATCAACAGAAGCAGATAAAGGATACTGAAGACTTTATTGAACGGTTCCGGTATAAGGCAACCAAGTCGAACCAGGTGCAGTCGCGCATCAAGCAGCTGGAAAAGATAGATCGCATTGAGGTGGACGAGGTGGACACCTCTCGTCTCAACCTGAAGTTCCCACCAGCACCGCGCTCGGGCACCTACCCGGTAATCATGGAGGATGTACAGAAGAAGTATGGCGATCATCTTGTTTTTCAAGATGTAACGCTCACCATTGAGCGGGGTGAGAAGATTGCCTTCGTGGGTAAGAATGGCGAAGGGAAATCGACACTGGTAAAGTGCATCATGCAGGAGATTGACCACGAAGGCAGACTCACGTTAGGACACAATGTGAAAATCGGCTATTTTGCCCAGAACCAGGCACAGCTGCTCGATGAAAATCTATCGGTTTTCGAGACGATTGACGATGTGGCTGTGGGCGATATCCGCACGAAGATACGCGATATTCTTGGTGCCTTTATGTTCGGCGGTGAAGCTTCAGAGAAGAAAGTAAAGGTACTCTCGGGGGGTGAACGGAGCCGTCTGGCCATGATCCGGCTGTTACTGGAACCGGTGAACCTGCTGATTCTGGATGAGCCCACAAACCACCTCGACCTGGCATCGAAGGATGTGCTGAAGAAGGCAATCAGGGAGTTCGACGGTACAGCGATCATCGTCTCACACGACCGTGATTTCCTCGACGGGCTGGTAAACAAGGTCTACGAGTTTGGCGGTGGAAAGGTGACAGAACACATCGGCGGAATTTACGACTATCTGTCGGCAAAGAAACTGGATAACCTGCAGCAGCTGGAGCTTTCAAAGTCGCCGGCCACAACAGGGCGGAACACGTCGTCACCAGAAAAGGAAGAGAAGCCAAACAAGAGAGAAGAAGTTGCAAATGAAGCAGCCGGACAGAAGCTTTCATACCAGGAACAGAAAGAGTTGAACCGTCGGCAGCGAAGGCTGGAGAAACAGATCGAAGAGGCGGAAAGTGAGATTGAAACACTCGAGGCTACTCTTGCGGCCATGGAAGAGGAGCTGGCCACGCCGGAAGGGGCAACGAACACGACAATGATACAAAACTACCTGGAAATCAAAAAGAAACTGGATCGGATCATGAACAATTGGGAACGATTCACGTTAGAACTGGAGGAGTTTACACGATAGACTTTATATAAAAGAGGATGAGTTATTTCAGCAAATTCATATTAAACAAGATGATGGGATGGAAAGTGGTTAACACCTTTCCCGTTGTACCAAAATGTGTAATGGCAGTGGCACCGCACACCAGCAATTGGGATTTTGTGGTGGGCAAACTGGCCTACTCCACCCTGGGACGTCAGGCGAACTTTCTGATAAAAGCGGAATGGTTTTTCTTTCCTTTCAATATTTTTTTCAGCAGCATTGGAGGGATACCGGTGAAGAGAGGGAAAAGCGGATCATTGACCGACGTCCTGTCACGGGAGTTCCAGACAAGGGACTGGATGCACCTGGGCATCACCCCTGAAGGTACGCGCAAGCCGGTAAAGGAATGGAAGAAGGGGTTCTATTTTATTGCCGTGAAGGCGAAGGTGCCCATTCTTCTTATCGGGCTCGATTATGGCAGAAAGGAAGCCCGCGTATTGGAGTTGTTTTATCCCACGGGCAACTACAGGGAAGATATTGTGAAGATAAAATCATACTATAGAGATATCCAGCCAAAGAAACCGGAAAACTTTATCCTGTAAAACAGACATAAGCGGTGCAGTACATCCGTGTTGACTCACGGTTTCCTTTTATTCACACATGCTGCAACTTATGATGCGGGCTTAATCCTCGAACTCAAGCATTAACTGTACGCCTTCTCCGGGAAGAGCACCCTGTTCGGTATCGGCATTTTTGAGGGTGAGCCCCATCAGGCGGATCTTTTGCTCCTGGAAGTCATCGATCTGCAGGAGCAGTTCCTTGCCCAGGTCAAATAGCTGCCGATAAGTACGGATATAGTGTCCTACAGTGCGGCTGCGGGTAATCACCGTGAAATCGGCATATTTTATCTTCAGCGTGAGCGTACGTGCCAGAAACTTTTTCTTGTCGGCACGACGATGTACTTCGGCAGCGATCTGATCGAGCGCTGCAAGGATGTCGACCATCTCCCCCAGGTCTTCAGTGAATGTCTCCTCGGCACCGAGAGACTTACGCACCCGTTCCGATTCGACCTCGCGGTCGTCGATGCCCCTGACAAAATGAAAATAGGCTATGCCGGCCTTGCCGAACTCGTGTATCAGATCCATCTCGGACCATTGTTTGAGGTCGGCCCCCGTTTTGATGCCCAGTTCCTCCATCCGTGCAGCCGTCACCCGCCCCACACCAAAAAACTTATTCACAGGCAGCTTCTCCAGAAAAGCTTCCGCCTCGGCCGGTTCAATCACGAAAAGGCCGTCGGGCTTCTTGTAGTCGGATGCAATCTTTGCCAGAAACTTATTGTAGGAAACACCTGCGGAAGCAGTGAGCCCGACGCGGTTCAATATCTTTTGTTTGATCTCTTTGGCAATGAGCGTGGCCGAACGATTTCCCTTGTGGTTGACGGTGACATCGAGAAAGGCCTCATCGAGCGAGAGTGGCTCCACCTTGTCGGTATACTCGAGGAAGATCTGCATGATCTGGTTGGAAACATTGCGATAGTGATCAAACCGGGGCGTCACGAAAATGAGGTGAGGACATTTGCGCAACGCCGTAACCGAAGGCATGGCGGAGTGGACTCCATAGCGGCGCGCCTCATAGCTGGCAGCCGCCACCACGCCTCTCTTCTCACCATAACCTACCGCAAGGGGCTTCCCGCGGTAATCGGGGTTGTCGCGTTGTTCAATGGAGGCATAGAAGGCGTCCATATCTACATGGATGATCTTGCGGTTCATATCCGCAAATATACCTTCATTTTCCGAAAAAACAGCATCGAGTCTGATAAATTATCTCAGGGTCAGTGATTTTTATCGGACTGCATTCATCGTTGTCGTTTTTCATATTATCAATATTAAAATCGACTCCGGGGGAACTCCGTCACGAAAGATACTTCAATGCATGCGGTTGCGCATCAATTCATCCGAAGTCTTTTGCGATCCAACCAGTACGGGAGTTCTCCCCGGAGTAAATGATGAAGAAATTTATTCTTCTTTGGCTTCTTCATTTATCGATTCCACAGCCAGGATGGTGAGGTTTACATCGGTGGTTTTCTCCTCATCGAGTGTTTCTTCAAGGAGTGCTGCCGCATCACCGAGGCCCAGTGTTCTTGCCAGCTCGGCCAGACTGCCGTAGGAGGCAATTTCGTAGTGTTCAGCTTTTTGCATGGCTATAATGATGGCTGCATCACGCACCATGGTGTCAGTGTCCGTATCTTCCACGACTGTTTCTCCATCCTTGAGAATGCCGAGGATGCCCTCGCATTTCTTTTTTGCCGGCTTTTCACCAATCACCGAAAAGACCTCGTCGAGACGGGTCACCTGCTCTTCAGTTGTGACACGATGTAAGTTGATTTTTTCCTTCAAAGCCTGCGAGGTGGCAGCTTTCTCCATCTTTTTTAATGCCTTGAGCAATTCGTGTTCGGCAAAATAGATGTCTTTCAGTTCTTCGACGAAAAATTCCTTCAATTTGCCTTCATTTTTCTCATTAAAACGGGCTTTACTTTGCTTATTTGCATTACCTTTGCCCTCAGATTGGCTTTTAGCTGATTGTTTTGAGTCCATAATTTTTGATAATTTTTTGGATTTACCGACCGGAGTGCGCTTCCAGGCAACCACTCCGGTCATTTTAATTTGATTGCTTTAACCCTGCTTCGGACCCCCTACTTGTATTCATCGAGTCCATGATTGATTTTTATTCCAGTAACTGATTTGGTTCAATTACAACTATGTAACCCGACAGTCGGAAATATTGTTCGTAGGTACACAAAGCATTATAGTTATTTAAGTTTTTCATACCTGGGAACAGTCATTCTGAAATAATTCACCCTAATTTGAATAATGTGATAAAAAACACATTACATTTGTTGCTTCTAATAAGTTTGGATGTATAAGAACAGTACGGATCGGGTGAAGTAAATAACCTTTGTAGCCAAAGGTTATCCCTCAGTTTTTCTCCGGCAGTTTCCTGCCGGGACTAATTACTATTATATTCACACAGGGTGGTTTCAAACAAGTCCCGAAAGATGCTTGTTGCATCACCTTACTATTCAAAAACATCATGAGTAACGAAAACAGTTCAATACACGACTTCGACTTCAACCTTATCTGCGAATATTTCTCCCACATGGACCGGCAAGGTCCCGGCAGTGCGGAGGTGACGCTGAGGGCGCTCAGCTTTATTGAGTCCCTCACCAACAGTGCCCGTATTGCCGATATCGGCTGCGGCACGGGGGGACAGACCATGATACTGGCGCAGCACTGCCCGGGCCGGATCACCGGCATTGACCTCTTCCCGCATTTCATCGACCTTTTTAACGGGAATGCGGCAGCGCTTGACCTGCAGGACCGGGTGAAGGGAATCCAGGGTGATATGGCTGCACTTCCCTTCACAAAGGAGGAACTGGACCTGATCTGGTCGGAAGGAGCCATCTACCATATCGGCTTTGAGAAGGGAATGAGCGAGTGGCGTAAGTTTCTGAAGAAAGGCGGATACATTGCCGTCACGGAAGCATCATGGTTCACTGTGGAACGCCCTGCCGAGATCCAGAGTTTCTGGGTAGATGCCTATCCGGAGATCAGCACCATCTCCCAAAATGTGGCAAAGATGGAGCAGGCGGGCTATCTGCCCGTGGCGACCTTTATTTTACCGGAAGAGTGTTGGACGGACCATTTCTATGCACCGCAGGCTGCTGTTGAAAAGATCTTCCTGCAGGAGCATGCGGGTAACCCCACAGCCGAAATGCTGGTTCGGGAACAGCGACGCGAACGGGAGTTGTATGACCGGTACAAAGAGTACTACGGGTATGTCTTCTATATAGGAAAGAAGATCTGAGTTCATTCCGAGAGGAGGGTGTATCATAATGTGATTTCACCCTCTTTTTATTCGGATACCTATCTGAGAACATATCCCAATATTCATTTCTCAGGAGGTTAAATTTTATTTTGAGACAGCCTCTCTCTTTCACTTTTGCCCCCATTCTCATGATTTTCAACGTCCATCGGGAACAACCACTCGGCGACCTGCCGGACGTTGCCTGATTTAAAAAGAGGCTGAAATGATTGGCAGCGTTGCCAGGTAAACTGAAAGAACCGCTGATAACCGGCGAAGCGTTGCATCCCTACGCATAAAATTGCTCCAGCCGTGCTACTTCCGGCTGAAAAAGGCGGATGGTATTTTTCGGTACGTTACCAAAGAAAGTAAGTGTGATCCGTGGAACGTTCTTCTTCATGCTCTTTTTCCAGGAACCAATGGCCGTGCCGTTCAGCATGATGGTGGGAGAAAAAATACCATTTCTGGTTATCACTTTGCTGTAATGCGCCTCTTCGATTATTCCGGAGCGATCTTTATAGCTTACCACAAACTCATCAAATGGCGCCAGAAGCAGGGCTGAATCCTGATCTGGAGAAGGTGTCCGGATATCATTGGGCATCCAGTACTCCCTTTCGTTTACTGTCTCCCGGATGAAACGGGGACGGATCATCTCCATCGCCTGCCGGCACTCGGTAGCCGACAAGCCGGACCACCAGTTGAAATCCTGCAAGGTGGCCGGGCCGTGGCTGGAGAAGTACCGGCATGCAAGTCGCTCCAGGGCTTCCTCGCGGGATATATCCCGAATACGGGGGACCCACTCCTTCAGCAGTGTGAAGGTCTGCCGGTTGCCGTCCAGTATACCGTTCACGATCACCCCCTCCAGCTCCGCAAAGGAGAGCAACAGCGACAGATGATTGTCATCGAGGATCACCTTCCTCTCCGCCAGGGCATTGCCCATCTCCTGTTTTGTAAGATGCATACCTCCGGAGAGGAGCTCCCCGATAAGGGGAATGTAACTGTACAACAATGTTTCATCGGCACCCAACATCTTCGCATAGGAACGGTAGACGGGCTTCAACCGGGGATAGGAAAGCGTGTACATCCACCATAGATCTTCCGCGGCCACAAAATGCCAGGTGGGGCGCAGGATGTGGGTGCGAATCACCTCACCCCGGTTAAGGGCATCCGTAATACTTTTCGCTGTATGGCCCTGCAATCGTGAGCCGATGGCCCACTTTGCCATATCCAGTGCCTGCGACTGCATCGCCCCCATGCGGGCTACCACTTCTCGCGGTTCCTTTAATTCATGCAGGGTCAGCAATTGGTTATAAAGACGGATATGCTGCAGTTCACCAGGGGTCATAAATAATCTCGGATATAAAACTCCAAATGTACATAAATTTTCAACCGCCACAATACCATAAAATGTATAAATAGTTTGCAATGCCAGGAAAAAGTTGTACCGTTGCGAAATCGGTTCCTCTTCCCTTGACACAGCCCCACTGCCGCATTTAAATTTTCAATAAAGTCTGTTGTCGGCACTACAAAATCATTTCTGAGCCATAATTCCACATAAAGATAATGCAACGGCACAATGGCGGAGAAGACGGCAGACTGTTGACGAGAGTATTGTCAACAAAAGTCTTTGTTTTTACAAATCATAACAAATATCCATGCAAGGTTTTTTAAATAAATAGATTAGAAATATAAACCAAAGTATATCTGAAACAATTTACAAAGAAAACCGTTGAACTATATGATTAACTAAAACCACGTACTTCTTTAAAAAAAGAGTCAATAAAAACATAAAATTATGAGAACAAGGAATTTAATCATGCTGTCCTGTAGCCTTTTGCTGTCTACATCAGTTCCAGCACAAAATCTGTCAGGAAATAATGACGGAAACAACAAAATCACAACAGAAGATTTTCCTGCGGCCCAGTCGAATCAAAAACAGGTCGTAATCAAGTTACCGGCAAAAGCAGATCCTAAAAACGAAAGGGATTACAAAGTGGAACTTATTGCCGGAAAAAATATGATGGTGGACTGTAATCATCACGGACTAAACGGGATTATAGAAGAAGAGACATTGGAAGGATCAGGCTTTAAATATTATACGTTTACTACTACCGGCGATGTATGGGCTACCCGAATGGGATGCCCGGAAAATAGCAACCACGAGGAGTTTGTGACGGCCAGGCCTCTGATGATTGAATACAACAGTCAGGTTCCGGTAGTGGTATATGTGCCTGCGGGCTATGAAATAAAATACCGTGTATGGAGTGCCGGGGAAATCATGGAAGCCGGTAATCCCGCAGACAATTATGCCGTAAATGACGATGCACTCTATCAGACATGGGAATGGGCAAGCTCCGAGGGCGGATACACAGGCGGCAAGACGGCACTGAAAAACACCGGTTTAAGTAAGATCTATACCTTCAAGAAAGATGGTACCTATCTACACTACAAGAACAGGAAAATGGTACCGGCAGGAAAATTCCAATTGAGTAACGACTTTTCCATCTTCATCAAAGGTAAGCTTCCCATGATAGAACTTGCCGGTAAAGACAGAAAAATGTCATACATGTTTAACGGAAGGGATACGCTTATCCTGTCTGAAGAATGTTATGATTGCTACAAGCATGTATATGTCCGTAAATCAAAAAACATAACCCCCATATTATCCAAAATACAGGATTGTCCGGATGTGATGATAGAAAATCGCATGCCTCGGATTATCGATCGGAATGTGAAGACCAAACCGGCTCCCTCTTCCTACTATATTTATAAAGGGAAGCGTCGCGAAATCTCCGAATTTGATGCGGAATGGGTGAAAAAGAATTGTGATGTAAAAGTTGAATTAGTATACTAGGCATCGGGTCAACAAACACATAAAGTATTCTTAAATTTAAATCCTGGTAAAACCCCAAATTCAACAGCACAACCTGTAATTTCAGGGAAAAATACCCGGCAACGTCGCCATGATGGCTGCCCAGTGAAGAGCGATACAGGAGAACCATATGACATAACGATTGTGGACGAAAACTTTGAACCTCTTGGCGTGCTGGGTCAAAACATTATTCCCAATCAGTGGGCGTATTTGGATGTTACATTTGACACCCTTATTAACAGATATTACTATGTGGTATTTTACAAAGCCGGAACAGAAGAGCCCTATAAGGGGGGCGACATCAATTCCAGTGTCACCTCGGGTGATGAATACGGATTTACCTATGTGAATGGGGAAAATGTCTACAATAAAAGAAGAGAAAATGGTTCTTGTCAAGGATTTAAAACCTTTTCAGTGGAAGTATGTGGATTACACACCCCAAAGCATGTTTGCCAGCCCCGATATTTATAGGATCGAACTATCCTATTACAAGTCGGGTACCGATATAATCGCTTTTCCCACCGGGTCAGAATACACGGAAAACAATGAAATAGACTTGACAAAAAAGGAGAAGAGTACGTTTCCCGTGTTAGACCAACGAGGAAGAGTGGTCAGTTATCTTATAAGTATTGAAAAGATCCGGGAAAATGATTTTATCAAACAATTCAGTGCGGTAGACTGGTAAATAAATAGATTGTCAAACATTATCTTCGGAGTGGTTTTAACGCTTGTACAAGCCGGATCGCTTTTTGCAGATTCTAACACGTTACATTATATCTTTTTCTCCGTGATTGAAATATCCACCTCTGTTTTCATTTTCCTTTATGCCTGGAGATGGAAAGAAAAAAGTGAGCTCTGATTTATTATTTGTATATTAGCACAAAAAAGTCATGAAACATATTTCAATTTTAATCTTCATCTTTATGGTCGCAGCCTCTTGTCATACAAAGACCAAAGAGACTGGATCGTCGTCCGCACAATACAATGACACAGTAGTCACGCCTGCTGACACAACCTATCTTATCGGAATGGATATTCCTGAGTATAAAGATTTGCCTCGTCAGTTTGTAGCCAATCATGACCGTTCAATGACCTACCATATGAATTTAATGGAATCATTTGAAGCGGCGGGATACGGCACCTATTCAACCCGTCCCGATTATTATGGCGGATCGTACATCGACGACAATGGAAATTTTGTCATCCTTATAAAAGGCAATCCTTCGGATTATCGCGCCGAAATTGAAGAGCGTATAAAAGGAAAAGATGTTATTTTCAAACAGACTGATATTTCTTTTGTCGAGCTCAATAAGATAATGGATACGATTAATATATGCGCGTCTGAAAACAGACAAAATAACAAAATCGCTCAAAACATCCTCAGTGTGGCTTTGGATGAAGTAAACAGTCGAATAAGAGTGGGATTGAAAGATTTTAACCCTCAGGCCATTGAAGAGTTTAAAGAAGAAGTAATGAATTCTCCCTATATTGAATTTGAACAAGGAGGTTATATTCAACTTGAGTGAATTCATATTTTACTTTTTGATATATTCGTTCATCCGGGGTTGTGTAAATTAAACTGTGTAATGAAAAATATTGAATTCATATTGTTGTCAACAAATTAATCGAAAAGTTTAAATCTCTCCGTAAAATGAATGGCCGGTTGCCGGGCTGTCCGGTCCCGGTCTTTCAAGGGCATTCTCCTTTTCTGTCCGATCCTTGTTTACAGCCTGATAAACAGGCTCAAGATCCTTTATAAATGATTTTTGATACTTGCCGACAATATATTAAGGGATTTGCGTATCTGATGAACAATCCCTGTCGGTACTGGTACTGTTCCTATTTTTGACAAAACGTGAACTACGCACAGATTTTCAATTCAAATAAAATGTCAAAGCACTCGGGCATGGGTCATCTCTGAATAATTATTATCGCAACAGCAATTATCCGGATAAGAAAGTTACGTATATTTGTGTGTTCTCCCGACATCGCCTTCGGCTCGTCGGGAGAACGGACGGAGGATATTTGAAATTTTTCGTTTTATTTCCAACTCTGTTTCTCTACATGTAAGGTATACTGTAATGGAAGACAAAAAAATATTTGGATTACAGAGAAATGTGTTTTTCACCGGATTGACCAGCTTTTTTACCGATACATCCACAAAAATGATTTATAGCGTGATGCCTCTCTTTCTGTTATCGATTGGCGCATCGAAAACGTCCATTTCACTGATTGAGGGTATCGCAGAAAGTACGGCATCCCTATTTAAAGCTTTTTCAGGACATTGGAGCGATAAAATCGGCAAGAATAAGCCGTTTATGCTGATCGGTTATGGGGTAACGGCATTGATAACGCCGCTATATGCTTTGGTCAGGTTGCCTATTCATGTTTTATTCTTCAGATTTATCGAAAGAATAGGCAAAGGTTTAAGAGCTGCCCCAAGAGATAGTCTTATTAGCAGTTCAGTTTCTAAAAGCGAAACCGGTAAAAATTTCGGATTTCACAAGGCAATGGATAATAGCGGAGCAATATTGGGCCCTCTGGCCGCCTTCCTGCTGTTATACTTTTTCCCATTAAACTATACCAATATTTTTTTCATAGCCACTATTCCTGCAATATTAGGTGTCGTTACAATTGCCGTATTCATCAAAGAAGCAAAAGTGGTGAAAAATGACAAGAAAAGCACATTCCATTTAAACCAATTACCGAAAAAGTTCTATTTCTTTTTGTTTATTGTGTTTATTTTCACGCTCGGCAATTCGGCTGACGCCTTGTTGCTTGTCAAAACTGCCGAAACGGGTATCGACAAATCGTACGTTCCCTTTGTGTATATGATTTTTAATACGGTTTCTGTTTTTTTGGCAATACCTGTCGGGAAAATCTCCGATAAGAGAGGACGCGAAGTATTGATTATTCTGGGATTCATTGTTTATTCAATCGTATATTTCTTCTTTGGAAAATTCAACAGTTTAAACGTTTTTCTTGTTTTATTTGTATTTTACGGATTATATAGTGCATTGGTAGATGGCAGTCAAAAAGCCCTAATATCGGACATTGTTAGTAAAGAGTTGAAAGGTACCGGATTTGGGCTTTATCACGCTGTGCTCGGAATAACGCTTCTCCCTGCCAGCCTCATAGCCGGTTTGTTGTATGACCACGTCAATTCAAATGCACCGTTTTATTTCGGTTCTCTAATGGCATTACTTGCTGCGGTTTCAATGATTGTATTTACAATAATAAATAAACATAACTCACACTTGCCTGTTGTTCCAACAACTTAATTTGCCAAACCGTGTATCTAAAACCGAAAAAAAACTGCACGAAGATTATAACCAGTCGACCAGGCCTATGAAAGAAGTAGCACAGGAAATCAAGACCATTTTCGACCCCTATTTTCAAGCGCCCATTAAAGTCTGTTAATTTGCGATGTTAAAAATAAAAAAAAGTACCTGCATAAAATTAATTATGTAATTTTGTCTTGATATATCTTTGGTCACCAAATAAATAACATAAACTTTAAATAAAAGTGCAGAAAAACAACAGACAAATTGAAGTAAATAAATATTGGAAGATGTTTCTAGAAAACAAAAATGGATACGATGCTTTTTCTTTCATCTACAATTTTTACGTCAATGATCTTTTGTCTTATGGTGTGAGTTTGGGCTTCAATGAAGACACATGTAGAGATGCTGTTCACGATATATTTTATAAAATACTTATTGAGAAAAATAAATTTATAAAAGTAGAGAATTTAACGGCTTATTTGTTTATTTCTATAAGAAATTATCTTCTAAATATCCAAAAAAAAAATCGTAATATATCTGATTATCCAGATTTTAGTTTTGAAAATATTCCTTTTTCCACCGAAATAACAACTTTAGAATCACTAATTAACAAAGAGGATACTACAAAACTAAAACAAACCGTTGAAAATCTATTGAATGAGTTGACACCTCGCCAAAGAGAAGTTATTTATTTAAGGTATATGCAAGAGATGGATTATGAAGATATTGCCATACTTATGGGGATAAATTATAATTCGGCAAGAAGGCTCGTCCATCGGAGTATCGAGCATCTACGATCCATAAATAAAAACTCGGAAAAACCCTTATTTGTTATTTTAGTGGCCCTCACCTATTACCACTATCTGTAAACCTTCTTCTTCAATGTTAAATTTTTGTTTTTTCTTTTGTTCGTGACTACAAAAGAAAAGCTCGATTGTCTCTTGTATGTACATATATGTTTTATAAGTTAATTCATGTGAATGAGTAAAACTAAAAAAATGAAGGAGAATAGATTTACATACAACCCTTATTTCTTGGAAAACAAAAAATTTATCCAATGGAGGTTAACGCGAACGCCAGAGCTGGAAGATTTTTGGATCTCTTATATTCACGAAAATCCCGATCTCGAAGAAGAGTTGTGGAAAGCCATTGAAGTATTTGATAAAATAGAAATCAATAAAAGGAGATTCAAGGATACGGACATTCTATATGACCGAATTATTGAAAGCACCTTGTACAATAAGCATAAAAAGAAACGGTTCCTTTATTCCATTTCGAGCGCCGCAGCCATCGCCCTGTTATTGCTTGCGACTACTTTCTACTTTATCCGGAAAGACAGTAGCTCAAAAGAAGCCATAAGTGCAGAGGTTATCGGTAAAACTCTTCCCGAACAAGAGGTGAAGCTGTTAGCGGGAGGAAAAGAGATTGTCCTAAGTCAGAATGTTATGGTTCAACTGAATAATGGACATATTTCCTATACCGACAGCACGAATACCGAAAAGATATTTGAAGCAAACAGTATACAGACGAATAAACTCATTGTCCCTGACGGGAAACGTTCTTTTCTTGTCCTTGCCGATGGAAGCAAGGTCTGGATAAATTCGGGTACGGAGTTGGAATTCCCCACAAAATTTTCGGGAAAAACACGTGAAATCAAAGTCAACGGGGAAATCTACATAGATGTAGTCCGATTGGATAAACAACCGTTTATCGTCCATACCCCCGATCTGGATGTCCAGGTTTTCGGAACCCGTTTCAACGTGTCGGCTTACACCTCCGATAAAACCTCATCGGTTGTTTTGGTAAACGGAAGGGTAGAAGTGAAAACCAGAGACAATCAATCAATCCGGATGAATCCCAACGAAAAGGTTGAATTTCGCGATGGAGGCATGAATAAGGAAAGTGTGGACGTTTCTTTATACACAAGTTGGGTAGAAGGGGTATTCATATTTAACCGGACCCCGGTTTCGGAGTTATTTAAAAAGGTTGGCCGCTACTACAACGTCTCTTTCGAAAATGTCGAAAGCGATAAAAGGATTACGGGAAAACTTTATTTATCGGAAAATCTGCAGGATGTCCTGGCATCGATTTCCCTTTTGACCGGAAAAGATTATACGATAGAAAACAACATCATTAGTGTAATAAAATAAACAAGATTCTGCCTATGGATAAACGGAAATAAAAAAAGTCGAGCGATGTTGCTGCACCGCTCGACCAAAGAAAGATTAATTCACAAGATAATCCTCATTATTTCGTAAACTAAAATTCAATACAAATGTATGAAACAAAAAATTAACTGTAAAATTATTATACCGAAAAGATACGATCGGATTCTAAAAATCATGAAGATCTCAACCCTATTCCTCTTTTTGTGTGTATTTTGTGCATTGGGGGAGAACATTTATTCGCAAAACAACGAAATCTCTCTGGATCTGGAGAATGTGTCGACGAAGGATGCATTTACAAAGATAGAGCAAGAGGCGGGTTATGTTTTTATATTTAACGAAGATGTGGAGGTCAGACTCAAAAAAAGCGTAACCATTAATGTTGAAAATAAAGCGATAGAGACTATTTTATCCCAATTATTGAAAGGTACCGGCCTTGATTACCGGATCATCGCAAAACAGGTCACTCTTTACGTAAATAACAGACTGGAAAAACAGGTTACTACAACCTCCCCCACCCTTTTAACTGTAAAGTCTCAGCAGCAAGGAAAAACAATAAAAGGGACAGTGATAGACGAGCAAGGAGAGCCTCTCCCGGGAGTAACTATCGTGGTAAAAGGAACAGCAATGGGAACAACTACCGATGTTGACGGTAATTATATGTTGCACAATCTTCCCGGTACTCCCGTTCTCATCTTTTCGTTTGTCGGCATGCAACCGCAGGAGATCACCGTTGGAAACAGAACCACGATCAACGTAACGATGCAAGAAGAGGCCATAGGTCTTGAAGAAGTTGTTGCGGTGGGATACGGTGTACAACGAAAAGAGAGCGTGGTGGGAGCTATTTCCCAAGCATCATCCAAAGAATTAACAAGAAAAGGGTATGTCTCCGATTTTAAGCAAGCTTTATCCGGACAACTTCCTGGATTAGTGACAATCACATCTTCTGGGGAACCGGGTGGAGTGAAAGGAGAAAGTGCCACTTCTATTTTTATTCGCGGTCAAAACACATGGAACGGAGGGCAACCTTTGATTCTGGTAGATGGCGTTGAAAGGGATATGAGTAATGTAGATGTCAGCGAGGTTCAAAGTATTTCCATATTAAAGGATGCATCAGCCACAGCTGTTTTTGGCGTAAAAGGTGCTAATGGAGTGATATTGATAACTACGAAAAGAGGAGAAGAGGGGAAAACAAACATCTCATTTTCATATAATACTACAGCTCAAATGTTGTCAAAAGTGCCTGAAACATTAGAATCTTTTGATGCAATACAGATGAGAAATTTAGCTATTGAACGTGAAACACCACTAAATGAACCTTCATGGTTGGATTATATTCCGTATGAAATTTCAACCCGATATAAATCACCGCGGCCAAAGGATTACGAGATGATATATCCGAATGTAGATTGGGAAAAAGCGATGTTTAAAGATGTCGGATTTTCCCATAAGGCCACAATAAGTGCTTCTGGCGGAAATAAATTTGTTCGCTACTTCGGTTCATTAGCATATCTTCACGAAGGAGATATGTTTAAGGACTATGACAATCATAAAGGATACAATCCCAATTATAATTTTGATCGTTTTAATTTCAGGAGCAACCTCGATTTTCAGGTTACCAAAACCACCAATATGAAAATGAACCTCTCCGGGTATTACAGCCAAAAAAATTCAAATTATAATGGTACAGAAGGTAGTCATGACTACCTGATGTGGCAGTCCATTTATTTTATGCCCCCCGATGTGTTTTTACCTCAGTATCCCGATGGTCGTTGGGGATGGACACCATTGGTAGGAAACCTGTATAATCCTGTGTCGGTAGTTAACAATGTAGGAGTTAGAAAACTAAGGCGGACACAACTGAATATTGATGTTGAATTAATCCAAAAGCTCGATTTTATTACAAAGGGATTAAGTACAAAGGCTGTATTAAACTATGACAATGCCATCACAGGTGAAGGAGGAATATATGATTCTACGAATTCAGTATGGCCTCTTATGGATACGAGCAATACACCTTTTGCAGTTATCAATCCGATGTTATATACCGGACCCGATCAGGATCCAAGTGAATATACCACCTATTATCCTATTGGAGGATTATATAAGTATGACTGGGTTCAGCAACCCTGGACAATTCGTCCTGAAAGCATAGGCTCTAGAGTAACCCGAAGATTGAAGTACCAAATTCAATTAAACTACTTACGGCAATTCGGACTGCATAATATAACTGCCATGGGAGTTTTTACGAGAGACGAATATGCAAGCGGGGATATGTTTAAAAATTACCGTGAAGATTGGGCATTTAGGACTACCTACGATTATGACACCCGTTATTTACTGGAGATAAATGGTGCATATAACGGTTCAGAGCAATTCGGCCCAAAATATAGATTTGATTTCTTCCCCTCGATAGGTATTGGATGGAATATCTCGAGTGAAAAGTTTTTCGATATAGATTGGATGAACAAGCTGAAATTACGCTATAGCTTGGGATATGTGGGTGACGACAGGGTAAACGCCCCCAGATGGTTATATTCCACTCGGTATTCATACGGAGGAGCTTCGAGACTGGTTGATAATATATCGAGTACAAGCCCTTATTTGTGGTATAAAGAATTGGCCGTTGGGAATCCTGATATTCACTGGGAAAAAGCTCAAAAGCAGAACTACGGAGCTGAAGTAGGGCTGTTAGATAATCTAGTTACTGTTAACTTTGAGTATTTCAAAGAAAAAAGGACTGATATTTTACTTGCAGGGGGCGGTAGAAGCATTCCTGATTTTTTTGGTGCTACACCTGCTCCCGCAAATGTTGGACAGGTAAATTCGGGCGGTTACGAACTGGAGCTAAAGTTTAATAAACGATTCCGTGAGTTGTACTTGTGGTCATCATTCGCTTTGACTCATGCGAAAAATGAAATTAAATTTGCAGATGATCCGGTATTGTTTCCCGATTACCAAAAAAAGCAGGGATTCCCCATAGGCCAAATAAAAACGCAGTTAAATACCGGATTTTACAATAACTGGGATGAAGTGTACGCGAGTGTTCAAACAGAGACAAATGATTTAGCTATGCTCCCCGGATATTATGATCTGCTCGATTTTAACGCTGATGGAGTTATCAATAGTTTTGACGCCGTTCCTTATGGTTACTCCGAGGTGCCTCAAAACACTTTTAATGGTTCACTGGGTTTTGAATATAAGAATTTTAGCGTAATGGCGCAGCTGTATGGCGTGACAAATGTATCGCGCGTGATACCTTTAATGAATTTTGCAGCAAACACAAACGTGGTTTTTGATCATGTAAGGGATTATTGGTCAAAAGAGAATCAAAATGCTACCTCTTTTCTGCCCAGATGGAAGACGCAGGGAGAGAATATCGGAGATTATTATTTATATGATGCCTCTTATATCCGTCTTAAAACAGTTGAATTGGCTTATCTTTTTAACAGAAATGAAAATAGATGGCTTGAAAATACGGGAATAACCTCTCTTAGGTTGTATGTGAATGGAGATAATTTGTTTTTTTGGTCAAAACTTCCTGATGACAGGGAGGCTGCATGGTCTGGAGGATCTGCAAATACAGGTGCTTATCCTACAGTTAAAAGAATAAATTTTGGTATTAACCTAACATTTTAAAAACAAGCGAGATGAAAAAAACAATCTATATACCACTATTCATATTTTTGATATTGATCACTTCCTGTGAAAGTTACCTTGACAAAGCTCCTCAATCTGATATTGAGGAAAATGATGCTTTCAGAAATTTTATAAGTTTCCAGGGATTTGTGGAAGAGCTGTACAATTGCATTACTGATTATAACAAAGTAGGGGCATGGAATGCATATCTGTTTGCCGACGAAACATTATATAACAACCCTTATGCATTTGATTTAGGAAACTATTGGGCTCAGGATCGCCCGTTTATGGGGAGAACTGCTGATACAGGCTTAAATCCTAAAAATAAGAGAGTATGGCCGTTGTGTTGGTATGGCATCCGGAAAGCTAACTTGGGACTAAGCAAACTTGATTTATTGACCGATGCAACCCAAGAGGAAAAAGACCTCATCAAAGGGCAATGTTTATTTTTCCGTGGATGGTTCCATTTTGAATTAATGCGCTATTGGGGTGGATTGCCCTATATCGATAAATTCTTGTCTTCAGCGGATGATTTAAAGTTACCCAGATTAAGTTACAGGGAAACAGCATTAAAGGCTGCTCAAGATTTTGAGGCTGCGGCAGAATTATTGCCACTTGACTGGGACCAAACTGTTGTTGGAAAAAGAACGTTGGGAGACAATCGTCAGCGTATTAATAAAATTCATGCGTTGGGTTACTTGGGCAAAGATCTATTGTATGCCGCAAGCCCAATGATGAATGAGGAGTCCACTGGACATAATTCCTACGATGCTGAACTGTGTAAACAGGCGGCAGATGTTTTTGGAAAAGCGATAGATCTTTGTGATAAAACAGGAGTGTATAAATTACAAAGTTGGAATAACTGGACCGATAATTTCTGGGTGTGGTCTCCCAGTAATACGAAAAATTCAGGTGGTACGGAAGTAATTATGAATCCGACCGTATATGACCGGGGCAGAGTGCGTTGGTCAACCGTTTGTGGAACTCTACCCACACAGTTTGGAGGAGGATATGCCGGAGTTGAGGTTCCTGCACATAACTTCGTTAAAAATTATGCGATGGCAAACGGATTGCCGATCGGGGACCCCGAGTCAGGTTATAACCCAAATGATCCGTGGGTAGGGCGTGAGCCGCGCTTTTATTCGGACATTATTGTTGACGGTGATCAGATGGTTAAAAGTACTGCTGGTGGAAATAATCGCTTTGCCCAATTATACAACGGAGGATTTCATCGGGCAACAACAGGTGGAAGTATTTCCGGTTATTATTATAAAAGGTTTTCGCCTATAGGATGCAATCCTTGGGACAAGGGATGGAATAATTTTCAGGCGTATGTCCCCTATCTACGTCTTGCAGATGTATATTTAATGTATGCCGAGGCTGTATTACAAGGATATGGCTCCGCCGCTTCCAGTTCCACCGTTTTAAGCCTTACGGCCGAAAGCGCTGTGAACAGGATTAGAAACAGGGCGCAACTTCCGAATCTCGTTTCAAAATATACTGCAACTAAAGAGGCGTTTATGGGAGAGATTATTCGTGAACGTGCTGTAGAGTTAGCTTATGAAGCTCATCGTTTTTGTGATCTTCGCAGATGGAACTTAAACGGTGAGATGGAATATAGAGAAAAAACGGCTATTGATTTTGATCGTGGGATAGATGGCAAACCTATCAATTTACAAGAAAGGATTATTATTACCAGGATTGTTGAAAAAAAACACAACTGGTTGCCATTACCGCTTTCAAACACTAACTTATATCCTGAATTTCCTCAGAATCCGGGGTGGTGATTCTAATATAATTATTTAAAATTGCGAAAAATGAATAATAAATATTTCAAAGCATTAGCCTTGTTCGTCTCTATAACCTTATTTTTTTACGAAGAGGCATTTGCCGAAAAAACAATCAATATTACTGAACAGGTGAATGAAGTTCAATTTTTACCTGTCAATGGAACAGCTATTCCTACGAATGATATCCTAAATGATACTGTAAATATTGCTTTTGGAAAAATAAGGCGCGAAAATATTGTAGGATCGGTAAGTTTTATTAATTCAGAACCAATATTAAAAAATGACAATGTTCAATTTACTTCTGATGCGATGCTTGCGCGCATTCCCGGCTTACTGGGTTTTAGCAATATACGGGGTATTGGTAATACTTTATTTATAGTTGATGGTTTGCCGCGGGATATATCGACAATCAACTTTGCTGAAGTAGAACAGGTAACTGTATTGAAAGATATCAATTCGTCGGTACTATATGGTAGTGCAGCTGTAAATGGAGTGGTTCAGATCACTACAAAAAGAGGCAATGCCAGAAAAAAACAGATTAACGTCACCGGTTATTACGGTATTTCGACACCCTCAATACTACCCAATTATTTATCATCGGCTGATTATATGACTTTGTATAATGAAGCACGTCAGAATGATGGCTTGTCAAAATTGTATGACGACGAATTGATAGCTAAATACCGTAGTGGAAGCAATTTATACATGTATCCCGATGTTGATTATTATTCTCGGGAATATCTCAGGTCATTCAAACCGTTTTTCAAAACGATGGCTGAATTTTCTGGAGGTAATAATGTGGCAACTTACTATTCAAATGTCGGTTGGGAACAGATTGGAAGCATATTAAATTTTGGTGAAGGGAAGAAGAATCAAATGAACAGATTTAATATCAGAGGCAATGTAGATTTGAAAGTAAATTCCTTTATTACAGGGGCTATAGATGCCGTTGCCGTAATAACAAATGAGAAAGAGTCCATTTCAGATTATTGGGCCGGGGCTGCAACGCTGAAGCCCAATTTATTCACGCCGCTGCTTCCTATAGACAACATAAGCCGGGAATTGAGAGAAACTTTGTTGTCATCCCGCAGAAACGATGTAGATGGAAAATACATCCTTGGTGGAACACAAAATTATTTAACCAACCCGATTGCCGACACCTATTTTGGTGGAGAAAACGTAAATGTACAAAATTATCTTTCTTTCAATAACAGGATTAAGGTTGATTTAAATAAAGTATTAGAGGGCTTATCTTTTCATACCAATTTCAGTTTTGATTACTTGTCACTCTATGATCAGTATATAGAGAATACTTATGCAGTATACGAAGCGAAAAAATGGGAAGGAGATACAATTGTAGAACTTTCAAAATATGGTAATGACACGAAGCCTGGAGTCCAAAAAATTAGAGATGCCAGTTATCAACGAAAGATAGGCTTCTATGGTATGTTTGATTATAAAAGAACATTGAATGAACGCCATCAGCTATCTGCTTCATTGTTGGGAATGGGTAATCTATATAAGGTTGCGGAAGATTATCAGAGTAACAAAAACTCCAATTTAGGGTTGCGGCTAAATTATATTTATAATCAAAAGTATATATTTGACTTTAGCAGTGCTTATACGCATTCGGTGAAATTAGCCGAAGGTTCCAGAAATGCTTTTTCGCCAACTTTCGGGTTTGCCTGGCTGATCAGTTCGGAGGATTTTATTACACCACTGAATTCAATCGATTATTTAAAGATTAAATTAACCGGAGGCATCATCAACAGCGATGCCGGGATAAATGGTTTCTATTTCCATATTAATCCATACGAATACAGTGGAAGTTATTCCTGGCAAGAAAAAGCATGGATGCAACAAGGGGTGAGGTCTCTTTACGGTAGTAATAAAAATTTAGGTTTTGAAAAGCGAAAGGACTTGAATTTAGGTATCGAAGGCCTCTTCTTCAACCGGATACTCGGATTGGAAGCAAATGTTTTTTACAGCTACTATTCAGATCAGGTCACTTTTTTTAAAGCAATGTTTCCCAGTTTTTATTCGAATTTCGTACCGTATGTAAATTTTGGAGAAAATGCTTACAGGGGAGCTGAAGTCGGATTGTCCTTTAATCACAAATATAAAGATTGGGAGATCGCTTTGGGAGCCAATGCTTTATATACAACATCTGACGTGAGGAAAAAAGATGAAATATACGCCAACGATTATCAGTATCGTAAAGGCCATCCGGTTGATGCTATCTTCGGATTGGAAGCCGAGGGGTTCTTCGCGGATGAAAATGATATTTCTAATCATGCATTCCAGGCGTTCGGGACTGTGAAGCCGGGTGATATAAAGTATGTTGACCAAAATAACGATGGAGTTGTGAACGAAGATGATGAAGTTCCAATCGGACGCGCACAGGCCCCGTTCTCTTACGGGTTGAATCTACTGTTGTCTTATAAGAATATTTCATTATTTACTATTGGTAATGGGCAGCTTGGGGCTGATTCATATATTAATGGCAGCTATTACCGGACAGATGGAGACAAGAAATATTCAGATTACCTATTGGGGCGTTGGACAGAAGAAACTAAAGCAACGGCAACTTATCCGCGCCTAACGACAATGGAAAGTACAAATAACTATCACAATTCAACTTTCTGGCTTTACAAAGATGATTATTTTACCTTGCAAAGAGTACAGCTGACTTATCAATTTCCTTCTAGAATAGCGGAATCACTGTTTATGAAAGGCCTGAATTTTTATTTTGCAGCTTCTAATCTGCTGACTATTTCTAAATATAGAGATATAAAAGAGTTAAGAATAGGTAGTGAACCTAACTACAGATCATTCTCGTTAGGTATGAAAATAATATTTTAAATCAAGAACGATCATGAAACATAATAAAGCATACTTATTCATCATATTGATTTTATCAATTCAATTTATCTCCTGTGAGAATATATTTGAACCAGAGGATGAGAACTTAGGGACAATGGACAGAATTTATCAAAATCCAGCTTTTGCGGAAGGTTTGTTGATGACTGCATATATTAAACTACCTACAAATGGATTATCCTTTAATGATTTAGCCACAGACGATGCGGTTAGTAACGATGAATCGAATGGATATCGCCGAATGGCCACGGGACAATGGTCTGCACAATACAATCCGGCAAGTTTGTGGGATAGCTCAATTTCTGCGATATTTTATCTTAATAAGTTTATTTCTGTCATAGACACAGTTACCTGGAAATGGACTGACAGTGAATTAAACAGGTTGTATAAAGTACGCCTTAGAGGTGAAGCGTATGCATTAAGGGGGCTTTTTGAATATTACCTATTGGTTACAACCGGAGGCATAGGAGGTGGCGGGGAGTTGTTGGGAATTCCGCTTTATAATAATTTTATTGAATCAGACGGCAATTTTAATATTCCAAGAGCAAGCTTCAGAGAATCTGTTGATCAGATTTATGCTGATTTCGATAAAGCATTGGAATATCTCACGATGGATGATTATGGGGATATTAGTTCCCTAAGCGAACTTCCTGAAGGATTAGAAGATATTAAAAGTGTTGCAAACTATAACCTCGTTTTTGGGAAAGATATTGTCCATCGTATCAGCGGAAAAATAATAAAAGCCCTTAAAGCTCGTGTTGCATTATTGGAAGCAAGCCCTGCTTTTTCAGCAGGAGATATTGTTTTATGGGAAAAGGCGGCAAATTATGCTGCAGAGGTGTTGGATAAGATTGGAGGAATATCAGGACTTGATCCGAATGGCCATCGTTTTTACAATGGTAGTTTTATAGACGCGATCGATATGTCGAAAGGTAAGGATCAAAAAGAAGCGCTTTGGCGAAATGCAAAATACTCTTCTCTATCGTTGGAAACCAGGCTTTTCCCTCCCTCCTTGTACGGACAAGGTGATGTCAATCCAACCCAGAATTTAGTAGATGCCTTTCCTATGGCGAGCGGATTTCCCATCACCGATCCAGAAAGCCTTTTCGATCAGGAAAAGCCTTATGTAAACAGAGACCCGCGTTTATCATTGTATATTTTACATAATAATAGTGTTCTGAAAGGGGAAAATATACAAACTGGAGCAGGAGGCGGGATCAATGCGAAAGATTCTATTTCGCAATCGACACGTACAGGCTATTATATTCGCAAGTTACTAAGAGAAGATGTGAATTTAGACCCTGTGGCACGGATATCTAAAGACCATTATAGTGTTCACATGCGTTACACTGAATTGTTTCTTATTTATGCCGAAGCGGCTAATGAAGCGTGGGGTCCCGATGGGGTCGGTGCGCACTCATATTCTTCAAAAGATGTGATAAGAGCAATTCGTAAGCGTGCAGGAATTAATCAACCTGATTTATATCTGGCTTCTGTCTCCACCAAAGAGGAGATGAGAGAGTTAATCCGTAATGAACGAAGGATTGAGCTCTGTTTCGAAGGTTTCCGGTTTTGGGATCTGAGGCGTTGGAAAGAAGACTTGACAGAATCGGCAAAGGGAATAAATATCAGCGATTCGAACTATACCATTGTTCAAGTGGAAGATCGCAAATACGATAATTCTTTCATGATCTATGGACCGCTTCCATACAATGATATACTGAAATATAATTCCCTTATTCAAAATAAAGGCTGGTAGTTATTGAAGTAAACACATTATTTATAGAAATTCATTATGAAAAAAATATTAATAATCATAACGCTTGTTGTTATGTTGATCGCTTGTAGTAATCAAGATGTTGACTTTCCTGATTTTGATTATACCGCTGCATATTTTCCGCGTCAATATCCGGTGCGAACACTAATTTTAGGTAATGACATATATGATAACACGAACGACAATAATCATAAGTTTCTCATCTCTGCAAGGTTTGGTGGAGTTTATAAAAACAGTAAGGACAGGCTTCTCAAAATAAGGGTTGATGAGAGTTTATGCAATAATGTATTATTCAAATCCTCATCTGAACCGATACTTGCATTACCTCATGAATATTACAGTTTGAGTTCAACTGACCAGTTGATTATTCCATCAGGTGAATTCTATGGCAGCATAGAGGTACAACTTACCGATGCTTTTTTTAACGATCCCTTAGCCATTGAATTGGCTTATGCTATCCCTTTACGTATTGTTAGCTCGAATGATGTTGATTCGATTTTACAGGGAAAGTTGCGTAATCAAATTCCCGATCCTGACTACAGAATAGCAAGTCAGTGGGAAATAACGCCAAAAAATTTCACCATGTTTGCAGTCAAATTTATCAATCCATATCATGGACATTATCTTCATCGCGGAGTAAGCGCCGTAAAAAATAAGGAAGGAGAGTCACTCGAAACGATATCTTATCGCACAACTTATGTAGAACAAAATGAAATTTGGAAGCTTATAACTACGGGGAAAAATCAGGTGTCTATCAAAGAGAATACCCATTCTTCCAAATTTACCGGAGACCTGAATTTATTGCTGGATTTTTCAGAGGATGGGAATTGTACTGTGAGTGGAATAAGTTCCATAAAAACGGGAACGGAAGTTACCATTGATTATCCTGTGACCGGCAATGGAACTTTTATAAATGATGGAGATGCCTGGGGAGGATCAAAACGAGATGCTATTCATTTAAAATACCAATTTACGGATGGAATCAACACTTATTCCGCTACCGATACTTTGGTAATCAGGGATAGGGGCGTTGTTATGGAGGCTTTTGAACCGGTAGTGATCAATTAATTAAAATGCTCCATTATATTTGAACATTGGAGGATAATAACATGTAAGGTTTTATTTGGGAAGATTAGCCTTTCTCATTCATCAAAAGTAGTGAATATACCGGAAAGGGAATGCATCTTTGTCGATGCTTTAAGCTTTGACAAAGGTCGTTCTCAATACTCTCTGATTGATTCCGGATTAAGATGAAATCTAATTATTACGGATATAAGGCAAATTATGTTTTTGCGGTTAAGTATTATTATTCATTATAGATGAGTGTGCCTTGTCCATTTATCGTTTTACGTCTAAACTTATTTATCACCAAGACTTAAAGTAATGTTCCTTATGAAATCAACACCTGTTATTTTAGGATTGTTTTTAATTTCGATGTATTCATTCAGCCAACATAATTGTCAATTTAAAGAATATACAGCGGTTTACAACACATATCCCTATTCCGATGCAAATCCCATACCCCTGTTTGGAAAGATATATCCCTATTTCCGATACGACGGCTATACGACCTTGCCGGAAAAGAAATCATGGAAAATCGTCGAACTTGAAAATGACTTTTTAAAAATTAAAATATTTCCGGAAATTGGGGGTAAAATATGGTCGGTGATCGATAAAAGATCGGGAAAAGAGATGTTTTATGGAAATGAGGTGGTTAAATTCAGGGACATCTCCTTACGTGGGCCGTGGACAAGCGGAGGTATCGAATTCAACTATGGAGTTATCGGACATTCCCCATCCTGTTCTTTTCCGGTAGACTACCTTGTCCGAAACAACAAAGACGGAAGTGTCAGTTGTGTCGTCGGTACGTTAGATTTGTTAACACGTACTTATTGGAGTGTTGAAATCAATTTGCCCAAAGACAAAGGTTGGTTCACCACAAAATCTCTTTGGCATAACCGTACAGGCTCTCCACAGCCTTACTACAACTGGGTGAATACGGCTATTACAGCCAAGAATGATTTAAAACTTATTTATCCGGGTACTTACAATATCGGCCACGATGGAATGCTTATTTCGTATTGGCCCGTTGATTCCATCCAAAAAAAAAATATTTCGCTCTGGCGGGAAAACAACTTTAAAAGTAATGAATACAAATCGTATCATGTTGTTGGACGTTCCGGTTCTTATTTTGGAGCTTATTGGGAAAGTGATAATTTCGGTTGGCTGCATTATGCCGATAGAGAAGAGAGGCTCGGAAAAAAGATGTTCAGTTGGGCTTTATCCGATGTAGGCAAGATATGGGAAGAATTGTTGACGGATCAAAACGGACAATATATTGAATTACAGAGCGGTAGGCTGTTTAACCAGAATATGGTAAGCAGTTCCCTTACTCCTTTCAAGCAGATCTTGTTCCAACCCTATCAGACCGATGTATGGACGGAATACTGGTTTCCTTTCGAGGAGATGAAAGAGGTGAAAAATGTCACTTTGACAGGAGCAATTGATGTTGAAAAAAACCGAAACTATTACGATATTTCAATCTACCCGTTGCAAGCAGGTGAGGACACATTGACAGTATATAATAATGACGGTCAAATAATTAAAAAAGAACACGTAAAATTAGGAGTCCGGCAACTTTTTTCCCTGAATATTCCTGTTTCTGACAACGAAGAACTGACAAGAATATTTTACGGAAATCGGTTGTTGTGGCAAAATGAGGATAACAGGTTAAACCGTCCGGTAAAAACCGTCGACGATTTTGACTGGGATACCGGTTACGGAAAATACCTTAGAGGCCGGGATTTAATGGGATTTCGTTTGTATGACCGGGCCGAACCCTATATGAAAGAATCATTGGAGTTGAATCCGAACCACATTCCGTCCCTGGTTGAGTTGGCCAGGCTGTATTCCCATCAGATGAAGTACGACAGTGCATTTTCAGTGGCCCAAAAAGCATTGTCCATTGATACGTACGATGCGGCAGCCAATTATGAATACGGTTGCGCGGCATTTCGTCTGAAAAAATATTTCGATGCGCTCGACGGTTTTGAAGTGGCTTCTTTAAGTGAATCTTACCGAAGCGCGGCATATACCAAAATTAGCGAGATTTATCTCGTCCGGAAAGATCTAGTGCAATCCTTGGAATACGCCCAAAAAAGTCTTGTAAACAACCAAAACAACATTCAAGGATTGCAATTAGCCTATTTAAGCTATTCACTCACCGGCGAGAGCAAAAAAGCCGGAGAGACCGGAAAGCGGATATTGGAACTGGATCCGCTGAATCATTTCGTACGGTTTGAAAACTATTTAAAACGTGGCGATACCCAAGCATTGGCTGAATTTAAGGACGGCATTCGTAACGAAATGCCGGAACAAACCTATCTGGAACTGGGAACGTGGTACTTTCAACTGAATTTGCCGGATAGAAGCCTTAAAATATTGGAGCAATCGCCCGAAACTCCGGTTGTATGCTATTGGAAATCGTTTTTAAATGACGCCCTGCATGCGGAAGATGAAAAAACGGTCAATTTACAAAAAGCCCTTGAAGGGAAACTTTCTTTTCAGTTTCCTTTCAGGGAAGAGAGCAAAGAGATTCTTGAATGGGCGATAAAGGAGCAACCGCACTGGATTCCACGTTATCTGTTGGCTTTGCTTTATAGGTCCAGGAACAGGAATAACGAGGCATATAACCTGATGTCATCTGTCCGTGAAGAGGTAGACTTTGCCCCTTTTCATGCATTTTTCGCACAGTTGGAAACAGACCTTGCGACTAAAGAAGGTTACCTGAAAAAAGCGGTTTCATTAGCACCTGCCGAATGGCGATACATCAGCGATTTAACCCGTTATTACCTTGCCAACAACGAGCATATAAAAGCACTCGAAACCATTACACCTTTTTACAAGAAATATTCGAATTCTTATCTTATGGGTTTTTTATACATACGGGCTTTAATCAAAAACAGACATTATGAATCTGCAGAAAAAATCTTGAGTGACTTAGTTGTTTTACCGGCAGAAGGCAATTCCGATGGACATCGGTTGTACCGGCAGACAAAATTGATGTTGGCGGCGGAAGCTCTTTTGGAAGACGATATACCCAAGGCTCAACGAAAAATAGAGGAAGCGCGTCACTATCCCCGGAACTTGGGCGTGGGCAAGCCAAACGACGAAGATATTGATTTCAGGCTGGAAGACTGGTTGGATGCATTAATCGCACAGAAAATAAAAAAACCGGATGAGCAAGATGAATATTTGAAGAAAGTCGCTTTTTCAAAAAAAAGCGACAATTCAATGCATTATTTATTGGAGGTACTGGCATTTTATCGGCTAGGTGAGAAGCAGCATGCAAATGACATGATGCGCAAATGGTCGTCGGTGCAAAACGACCCTCGTGTGAAAGATTGGGGAAACACCTTTTATCATACCCATAAAGACAAAGAATATGCGTTTGATTATAAGGCGATTGTAGAAATTATAAAATCAATAGCGAGTGCTGAATTTATACGATTATTTTAAATAAATCGAGAAATGCAACCCCTTAATTATACAAAAACAACTAAAAAAAATATCATGAAGTCTTGTTTTTTAATGTTATCGTTGTCGGTTTTTGTGATTTTTAATTTTTCCCGATCGTATTCACAAACCGTATCAAACGTACAAAAACCGGAAGATGCGGCGGTGGTCTATGTGGAGAGAAATCCCAAACCTGTTGCAACAAAGTCTGAGCAGGAGAACGGTTTTATCGTTTACCCCGGTCATTCATTGAAAATGTCGTTTGAACATTCAAGGCCCGATTCAATGCGACTCACGGTTATCGATGCCTTTGCCGCGCAAGGAGAAATCATTCCGGTGACTTTTTGTATATATGCACTGCGCGATATAGAAAACGCACAATTAAAAATATCCGATTTGAAGAAGAACGACGGAACGGTTATTCCCGCAACAAGCATGAAACCGTATATAGTCAAGTACTTGACTAAAAGATTCATGTATCAGAAACTTCAACATTTGGTGAATGCTCCCGTGTACATTACATCACTTGAAAATCCTGTCTCAATTTCTACCGATAGAAGTGAAAAATTCTGGATAAATTTTCATTCTCCCGAGCATGCCCTACCCGGGGTATATACCGGCACAATCACCCTTCAAACAGAGGATGCATCCGAAGAGATCCCTTTAAAAATACGGATTTTACCCTTTAAACTCCCGGAGCCAAAAGGGTTGCTGTATGGATTATACTATATGGCTTACAATCAGGTATTCGGAAATCTTAAAACGGTTGATGAGATGCGTGCACAAGTACGGCACGATCTGGCGGATATGCGGATGCACGGCATGACCTCCATAGGGATATGCAATGGGGTGGATCCAAGCAGTTATACGGTTTCCGATAAGGGAGAAGTGAAATTTCATTTCGATGGCAACACGCTTTTCGAATTAACCATGGAGGCATACAAAGAATATAAATTTACAGAACCGGTTATTGACATGTCCCGGGCGGCACAAAAGGCAACGAAAGGGTATCAATTCGGTACGCCGGAATATGATTCAATCTATGTCAGCTTTTATAAAGAACTGTTTAAAGAGGCAGCATCCAAAGGTTGGCCGGCAATGTATGTGCAACCTTACGATGAACCGGGTTGGCATTCACAGCAGGAACGCGATGAAAACCTGCATCTGTTGAAAGTATTGAAAGCAGCCGGTATTCCAACGGAAATAGATGGTCCTGGCGACAATTACTTTGTCAATATTGCGGGACCGCATGCCGATTTTTGGAACTACAATGCGGCAATCAGTTCGGAAGAAGATGTGCAAAAAGCACGGTCGGAAGGCCGTAAGGTTACCCTTTACAATTACGATGTTTCCGGCTGGCTCGGCGAATGCGGCCGCTGGGCTACCGGACTGTTTAATTGGAAATTCGGACTCGATGGCGCTTTTAACTGGGTCTATTTTGGTGGAAGAGAAGATCTTTATAATGACTTCGATTCGAAAATTGGCGATTGGATGCACCATTATCCCAAAACAGCCGCGCATCCGGGTGGCAGCTCCATCGGCTGGGAAAATATTCGTCAGGGAATAAACGACAGGCACTATCTTGAACTTTGTCAGCAAACCATCTCAAGAGCGAAAGCCAAAGGAGGAGTATCAGCGAAAGCTGCCGAAGAGGCGGATAAAATGCTCAAAGAGCTTCGCACAAGTTTGAGCAACAATCCGGCAGCTCAATACAAAAACATGGATTGGACAATGTATCTTCCTGAAGAGGAAGCTAAAAAACACGCTTTTGTTTCTCCCATTCACGGAAAAATTTCTGCTTATGCCAGCGGCGCATACAAGTACGGGAACAATCTGCAATTGGATGATTACGATAAAATCCGCCGGATGGTAGCGGCACACATCGTACATATGATGGAAAAAATGGAAGAAGTCTCCCCTACCGGAATAACGATCCCTCCCGATGTGAAAATATCCAAGACAATCCCCAAACCGGAATTTGCTCAAAAAACGATCCATATTCCCGTTTTAAAAAGCGCTCCGGTTATTGATGGCCTAATTACTCCAAATGAATGGGAAGAGGCTGTCGAAGTGGAATTGACGCTGAATGATGGTTTCGAAGCACCTAAAATGCCTACAAAAGTACATTGCGGGCTGCGTAACAATATGCTTTACATTGCATTCACCTGCACGGAGGAAGTGATCGATTTTCTTACCGTTAATGCTAACAAACAAGGGGATAATGTTACAAGTGACGATTGTGTAGAAGTATTCCTTGATCCCGGAATTACGCAGAGTAAATTTTATCATGTAGCCGTAAATCCGCTTGGAATCTATTTGACGGATGGAAGTTACAAGGTTTGGAATCCCGATATAAAAACGGCAGCGACTATCAACAAAGAGAAACAGGAATGGATTGTGGAGCTCGGCATCCCTGTAAAAGGGATGGAATTAGCTCCCCGGTTTGGATTGAACTTCAATCGTGAACGCAGGCCAAAAGATGCGTTGCTCGAACTTTCATCGTGGGTAATGACAAGAGGTGGCTTTGGCAGGCCGGAGAGATTTGGAACCGCGATTATAGTTGATTAGCGAAGCAGACTTTTTATTCTATAGAATTGTGGTCTGTTTTATAAAAAGAATAACAAGGAAAGTTTGAATATTATGTAATGAATTATTTTGAATGGTGCGTTAGAAATGAGTGTTTATTATTTAATTTAAAAAGTGAAGATCATGAAAAATTATATCTATTATATTATCATTCTACTGCTTTCTGGAGTGTTTATTCACTGCCGGCAAGATGAAATACCTCTTCCGGAAGAGATAATTCCAGAAGAACCGGCAACCCCGGAAATAGTGACGCGATATTATGTTTCAACAAAAGGAAACGATGCAAATTCGGGTACGGGTTCATCCAAGGAAAAAGCCTGGCGCACCATTACCTATGCGGCAACAAAGGCGGTAGCAGGTGATACAGTTTGTATAGAAGGAGGGAATTATGAAAATGAAAATGTGATCATCTCCAATGCGGGATCGGACGGCTCTCCCATTGTCTTCATGGGTTACAACGGTACGCCGGTTCTCGACGGCGGAGATTATACGAAAAAGGGAATTTATATCTATGGCAAACCCTATGTAGTCTTAAAAAATATACGTGTAAAGCGATACCTGTACGGTATCTGGGTTGACAACAGCCATCATACGGTTTTAGATGGTTGCATAGCCGATTCATGTAGTAATGTCGATTATGTGAATAAGGGCTACGACGGCTACGGTATTTTAATCAAGAAGAGTAATTATTCAACGGTAAAGAATTGTTCGGCAACAGATAATGGGGGCAATAACTTCTTTTTATCCCAAACCGATGACTGTACCCTTGAAAATTGCACGGCATACTGCAAGCAAACGACCAATAATCAGTTTATGACAGACTATTTTGTAGTGCTGGCATGGAGCAGCAACAATACGGTACGGGATTGTCATGCTGAAGATATCCACGGTTCATACAAGGGAAATCACGGTTTTATTGTTAAGGATAATCCCGGAGACAGTGGAGGACAACCTCATAGCACAGGTAATCTATTTGTAAACTGTACTGCGAAGAAATTTGAAGAATGTTTTGTATTTGCCCATGAGGCCTATGATAATAAGGTGGATAGCTGTTATGCCGACAATACCGGAAAAAGCTCAACGTTTAATTTCTGTGTACAGAATCGGGACGGTGCTTATCACAACACAATAGAGAACAGCAGATTTACAGGTAAGACCGGTATTGTTAGTGTGTACGATGGCACTGAGGGTTTAAATCCTCAAAATCAATCAGATAATATCTTTTTAAATTGTCTCTTTAAAGGAGATTTACAGAATAATACCATCGGTGTTTTTCTACGAAACTCAAAAAATCTCACATTTAAAAACTGTAACTTTGTCAATATCCCCTACTTGTTTCGCTTTAGCTTAAGTAGCTCAGGAGCTGATGGTAATTCGGAAACAGTCTTAAAGAACTGTATCCTTTCAGATGTTAAAAACCAATTTGACACGCGCTCTCTTTCGGCTCCATGGGGTTTTAATAAAACGGAAACTGGCTATGATGATATGAGGGATGTTTCGGTTTCATACACCAATTTCTGGAACGGATTTGCACGAATCACCGGCACTGGAAATATAGTCGTTGATCCCTTATTTGCGGATGAAACGAATGGTGATTATCACCTGAAATCAAAAGAAGGAAGATGGAATGGAACAGCGTGGGTTACCGATAACATAACCAGCCCATGTATAAATGCCGGAAACCCTGACGATGACTATTCAAAGGAGCCTTCTCCAAACGGGGGTAGAATAAATATGGGAGCTTACGGGAATACTCCAGAGGCTTCAAAAGGGAGTGAAGATGTGCCTCCACCGGTGAATACGGATAAAATAACTTTTGTGACTGAGAAGTCTGTCGGAGAAACAATAAGAATAGCTTTGTATGCGATGGCGGAAAACCAGTCCGACATTTGGATTGATCTCAATAATAATGGAATTAAGGATGAAGGCGAAACGCCGGATTTCCCCTATTCTGTTTCCACAGGACTCACGAATTATGTGATTGGCGCACAAACCATCACCGTCTATGGGAACGCGTATCGGCTAGATTGCTATAGCAATAATAGAATTACCGCTCTGGAGCCGACGAGCAGCTCTCTTACTCACCTGTTCTGTCATAATAACAATATAAAAGGAACAAATATGACAGCCTTAATGAACTCCTTGTTTGACCGTGAAAATCTCTCAGCGGGCACACTTGTCATCGTTGATACAACTCTGCCTTCAGAACAAAACGTAGCTTTAAAGTCTGACGTGGATATTGCCGTTGCAAAAAACTGGGCAGTGTATGATTACAAGGGTAGTAATTCAAACAAAATACCTTACGAAGGAGAGTGAAAGGTATAAGTATAAAAATCGTATGAAAATAAAATTCTGAATCAAACCTGAAATAATAATTAAAATGAAATTAAAATATAAAAACTATTCACGTCGTGAATTTATAAAAACGAATTTAATTGCCGGAACAGGTGCTGTCATGGGAGCGGGAACGACAAGCAGGATGCTGGCAAGTTGTACGGCGATAAACAAAACCACGCCCGCCATTTTAGGTGGAAGCCCCCTGATAACCTCCCACGACTGGCCCTCGTGGCCTGTGTGGAAACCGGAAACCGACGAGAAGAGATTGCTTGAGGTGATGCGCGGCGGGGTGTGGTCGAGGGACAAGGTTACGGACGAATTCGAAAAGAAATGGGCGCAACTGCTGGGTTCCAAACGCTGTCTGGCCCTGGTGAACGGTACCAACGCCCTCAACGCCTCCCTGGCGCAGCTGGAGATCGGATGGGGAGACGAGGTGCTGGTCACGCCCTACACCTTCATTGCCTCCGTGTCGTGCATCCTGTTCAACGGAGCCATTCCCGTTTTCGTGGACGTCGACCCCGAAACTTTCCAGATGGATCCGGACAAGATCGAGGAAAAGATAACCCCCCGCACCCGGGCGATCCTGCCCGTCCATATCCTGGGGCTTCCCTGCGACATGATGCGGATCATGGGCATTGCCCGCAAACACAACCTGCTGGTGGTGGAGGACGCCTGCCAGGCATGGCTGGCGGAG
>Ga0228535_1000773_pt1 | contig 72845 bp, 60 predicted proteins | sample SJ1metagenome_FD_168457 | JGI IMG/M metagenome (GOLD analysis project Ga0228535, IMG submission 168457) | Enriched culture of PCE-dechlorinating microbial communities from Ithaca, New York, USA - SJ1 | ecosystem: Engineered > Modeled > Simulated communities (microbial... > Unclassified | place...
ACCGTTATCACGACATATTCGCCATTTGGAATATACTTGCCGATAACGGCATTCGCCTCATTCCCCAGCGTTCCTCTATAGACAAGCATATAAGATTTTACATCTTGTGGTGGAGTAAATGAAAATGTCTGTTCTGCTCCGGATACAAGCTCCGCAACCTGAGAGGTAACAAGAAGGTTCCTTTCGTCGCCGGAGTTGTCATAATAAAGTTCAAATTGTCCTCCGGTCATGGTCTCGTTGGAAGAATTCTTAACTTTTATACTGTTTTGGCTTACCGTAGCATCAAGTTTCCCGCGGAAAAAATAACTGAGAGCCTGAGCAGAATAACCGATAGCCCGGGGCATCAGGTGGAAGGCATAACTTCTGTGAACTTTTGCATCTTTGGTAGTTAACGCCAGCAGTTTATAATTTTCCGGCAGATAATTATAAAAATTAGTCGCTCTGGCAAAATAATCAACGTTTTCTCCAATGCCTGTTTTATCCAGATACAATACATCTCTTCCGGCAGCGGCATCAGGCTCAATCCTCTCTATCATATAGCTGTAAGCAGGGTGGCTGAAATCGGTAAAGATGGTATCCCGACTTAAGAAATTGGCATTCGTGTATTCCGCAAGCCCTATTGCCGTCTGTATCGTAATGTCGGGATTGGCGCCGGTAAATTGATCAGTATCGAACAGATTTTGTACGGTTAAAGGAAAGGATGAGACGGGATTAAATGATTTTGGAGTGTAACTGCTGATTGGAGGCATTGCCGTCTTCACAAAACATCCTTCATAATCGTCGTTGCCTCCAAGCAGAGGCACATGCGCATCATTCCGTGTGTGAGCAGGCACAGACATATCCTGCACCAAATGCATAACCTGGCCTATACCTCGAAATGTTCTGGCGTAATTAATATCCCTGGAAAACTTATCCTTGTACGTTAAGGCATTATAATAGTAGAAACGAACATCATTCCAGGAATAGCTTTCCGGACTTTGTGTTCCGGCAGGTAATGTTGCCCAGGAAAGGGCGGAATAATCAAAAACGGTCAGCCCGCGATTTGTTATCGGATTATGAAAATGATTGATAGGTCTTATACCACTGTCCTCGAGTGCACCGCCGTCGGAGATCCATAAAAACACTTCTTTATTATTTATCTTCTCATCATAACCTTTTGGCATTCCCAGTTGATCTTTTAGATAAATGTTTAATGAAAATCCTGAGAAAACATTTTTACTAATATGTTCATTTATTATTCTATGTGTTTTCACATTGAGTGCATATAAATTCTCAGGTATTGACAAATAAAATATTGCAAATAAGTAAAATATTGCTGTTAATATCACTCTTTTTTTCAAGCTAATCATTATCTTCCCCCTCTTTTATTTAATGATCATCTCTCGTTATAAAGATATTTATACTCCTCCTCTAATACCTTTAAAAAAATAGGTAATTTAACTTTTTCTAAGCCACCGCTACTTGGTCTTGTTTTTCTTCTTTCTTCTCTTGTTTTCGTTTTTTTCAATTCAACAATTCCTAGAGGACCTTTCCATTTGACATAATTGCCTTCTTCAAAACTGCCATCTTCTATTTCAGCAACTTTCCCAATGACGTCTACGGAAAAGTATTTTTCAAATAATTGAGTATTTATATGGGTTGGACCGTAACATGACATATAACCGGGTTTGAAAAATATGAAACTGACTCCCACGTCCTCAGTAAATATTATCCATGAGGAAAATGAAGGTATATAAAAATCCCCTTTGTTATCTGTTAGGGCTTCTTTAGCTGCAAACACATATGCACTGGTGCCGGCGGGATTGAGACTTACAACGGACTGCTTATAATAAAGCGCAACTACTACAGCGCCTTCTATCGGCTGCTTCGTTTCCGCATCGATAACCCTCCCGCGAAATTCCGGCTTAGAATAAATCAATCCGGAATGCGCCGACACCGAAGAAAACAGCATTGCGACTGTAACGATTAAGATAATATATTTTTTCATTATCCACGCTCTCCTTGTTTAGAATTCTTCAATGCACCACAGGCCGTTCTGATCTTGAATGAAAACGACCTGGTATAAAAATCCGCCTCCGCTTTCCGTCGTTTCCAACTTATAGTAGGCTCTGGTGCCGTAAATGGATTCAAAGTTAAATCCCGTATAGTGTTAGCTACTATCGCCGGCAATTGATCGCCCAGAGCATTAAACATCATCTGATATTTCGCTCTTTTGGATGGAAGGATCAGATTCAGCGCCGCAGTCGTATCCCCTCTCTGCAAAGCATCGGTTAAGTATTGCCATTGCGAGCGGAAAAGAGCATCTATTTGCGTAAACGAAAGCACCGTAACCGACACAGTATCCTGATATATGATATTATCAGGTCCGGTTACTTCCGCCGTGATATATTAAACTCCTTCTGCGGTAATTCTGAACTTGTATAATGTTTAAACAAAGTATTCTTCTAAACATAGCTCCACCTCGTATTTAAATTGTCTGCAAAATTGAATGTGTCTGCTGATAATAAAAAAGATAAATTAATGAAAATGCCGAATACAAACGTGACTAAACAAAGATATGATATTCTTACAAGCATAAGCCCCCCCCGGTAACTTAAACTCGATATTCTTTGGTATCTCCGCTCACTAATTTGAATTATGTGAAGATTATCTGCAATGTCTAATGCATGTAATCTTATTGCCGGGAAATGATTTTACTAATTTGAGAATTTTGCAAAAAGTAATTTGATTTTTTAAACGAGTGATAGCTTTTTTAATCAATTCAATATTTGTTGTCAAGAGTAATTTTAAATCTGATAATGAACTACTTCCAAATTCATTTTTCATCGGTCATTTTATTGATGAATTTGTCTGTCGTAAATATGCTCTATTAAAAGCCTTGTAGTCGATTACCGGCTGTGGTTTAATAAATTATACCTGCGTGAAAAGTAATCGAAGATGTGGAGGATGAATATGAGTGATTCCGTTGTCGTCTTGATTATTGTTTGCGGTGTTTTAAGCCTTCTTTTTTTTATTGCGGCCTTTTACGCCCTGCGCCGCAAGAGACTGTTCGATACGTTGATACGCCTGCTGCTCGCCGCTCTTTTTCTGTCGCTCGCGGCTTTATTCGGAACGATTACTGTGGCAACGATCGGTTACCGGGCGCTCACCCATGAAGAAATCGCGGCAACTGTGCGGATCGAACCGCGGGGTGAAAAATCTTTTGCTGCTCATTTCCGTTTTCCGGACGGCCGTGAGGTTTCCTACAAATTGACCGGAGATGAAATCTATATTGACGCGCATATTCTTAAATGGAAGCCCCTGGTCAATGTTCTGGGTTTGCATACGGCGTATGAACTCGATCGTGTTGCCGGCCGTTATAAGGATCTTAAAGAAGAGCTGAGAGGCCCCCGCACAGCCTTTTCCGTGGCCCGGGATAAACCGTTAAATATGTTTAACCTGCGGGAGCGCTATTTGTTTCTTCGGTTTCTGCTTGATGCCGAATACGGCTCGGCTGCGTTTATTGCTTCGGATAAACAGGCAGATTTTGAAGTAAGAGTTTCCACAACAGGGCTTTTAATTAGAGAAACCCGGGCGAAGAAATAAAATACGATAATTTCAGTTTTGTCCTGCCGGGTAAACCGAACAGCTGTGGGATTCAGGATTTATATTCCCGGTTTCGGTTTTCTTTTTACAGCGAAGAGGACCGTGGTCTTCTTTTTGCAATTTTGCGTTTTTTGCAGGAATAGGGAATTGAAAATCAAAGAAACAGGAGAAGCGAATGCAGCCCAATTGGTGTCAGGAAACGGATGTCGGCATTACGGTGTGTGATGCCCAGGGAATTATCTTATCGATGAACGACCAGGCGGCGGCGATTTTTGCAAAGTCCGGCGGACGCGAGCTGATCGGCAAAAGTATGATGGATTGCCATCCGCCCCAGGCGCAGGAAAAAATCCGGATACTTCTGAAAAGCCAGAAGCCTTACTGCTACACGGTTGAATATTGCGGGGTCAAAACATTGCTGTACCAGTCGCCCTGGAAGGAAGATGGCAAATTCATGGGCTTTGTGGAATTCATTCTGGTGCTGCCGGAGGTGATGCCACAGCTCGATAAAATTCACTGGGTAAAAAAATAAATTAATTATTTCATTATTGTTTTTCAATTTGTCATTCCGGTGGAGGGGAATTAATGGGTTCAGGTTGACCCCACGGTCTTTTCAAGTATTTTTCGATGATAGGGCTGTTATTGCTACTCCGACTTGGCCCAGCATTCCGACCACTCGGAATCTTTTTTGCCTTCTGTTTTGCAGGTTGTAACGCAATTTTCAAATTCCACAGTACATAATCTTCTGTCCGGATTTATGTTAAAACAGGCTGTCTTTTTGGCAGTGCAGCAGCTGATGCATTTTTGCACGCGAATCGGTGGCTCGGCAATAGAGGCGGAAGAGGAGAAGATCAGGAAACACAATAGAACGGTGCAATAAAATATAAGGGGTAATATTTTTTTCTTCTTCATAAAGTTACCATCATTCCCCCAAAAGAACCAAAATGGCCGGTTCAACTTGTTATGAGAACTAAAAGCGATATTAAAAAATACACAATTTTCCGATTAAGGCATTCATACGTTGTTTCCGGTTACGCGCTTAGAAAGATCTTCAACGTAGCTGCGCATCTTTTCCGATTCATCACTCATTTCTTTGGCAACCCCGGCCGATTCCTCGGCACTGGCAGCAGTCTGTTGAACGACCTTATCCATTTCCGCCACTGCCTTGTTGATCTGCGCGATTCCCTGAGCCTGCTCCCGGGAAGCTGCGGCAATCTCTTCGATAAGTCCGCCGACTTTACGCGCCACTTCCATATTTTCTTTAAAAGCCTCTGCCGTCTGCCTGGTCAAGTCACTGCTTCTTCTTACCGCCGATACGGTATTTTCTATAAGCGTGGAAGTACTTCTGGCTGCTTCCGCCGCCCGCAGAGCCAGATTTCTCACTTCGTCCGCAACTACGGCAAATCCGGCGCCTGCTTCTCCCGCTCTTGCTGCTTCGACGGCGGCATTCAGAGCCAATAGATTGGTCTGGAAGGCAATTTCATCGATTGTCTTTATTATTTTACCTGTTTCTTCGCTGGTATGGGTGGCTTCCAGCACGGCCTCCGCCGTTTGGCTGACATGACCGTTAACTTTTTCAACAATTGCAGCAACTTCCGACATCAGAGTCATGGCCTGACCGGCATTATCGGCGTTTTGCTGTGTCATGGAGGACATTTCTTCCATGGAAGATGATGTTTCCTCCAGGGTGGAGGCCTGGGCGGATGCTCCTTCGGCAAGCTGTCGGCTTGTAGAGGATACCTGACCGGCAGCGGCCGACACATCCTCTGCTCCATTATTTAAAAAAGCTATGTCTTTCAGAATCGGTTTTACAATGGTACGAGTCAGAAAGTAACCCAAAACAGCCATCAATGCACCCACGATAAGTCCTGCGCCCAGAATCGCGAGAATTGTAGATCTGATCATGTCTTCCATTCCGGAGCGATCCTTTCCGATAAAAGTCATTCCGGTAATTTTGCCTTCGGTGTTCATGATCGGCCAGTAAGCCGTATTGTAGTTTTTGCCGGCGATTTTGTTTCTGGCGAGAAATGTTTGGCCTTTTTGTAAAACCGTTTCTATAACTTTCGGGTTATCCATTTTTGTTCCTACCAGTCGCTTGCCGTCTCTTTCCAGCGTGGTTGATACCCGTTCATCGTCCTTAAAGAAAGTACATTCAATGCCGAAAATTTTCTTGATACGGTCGACAAAGGTATTTGTTCCGGAAAGATTCGTGCCTGTAGAAACCATACCGATGATACGGTTTTCGGCCTTGACGGGTGCTCCTGCCCGCAGGCTGAATCTCACCAGGGCGCCCTCTTCAATGCCCACAGTGGTTTCGCCGGTCAGTGCCTTTTTAACATTAGTCTGATTCGAAATATTGTCCCCCGTTTTATCCGAATGCCCCCGGCCGAGAACGTTTCCTTCCCGATCGCAGACGGTTGTAAAATCCACTCCGGAGCCCGATATAAACATTTTGGCTATATTCTGGAGCGCGGCCGTATCTTTTTTCGTTATGGCTTCCGCCAATCTGGGATCAGCGGCTAGAGCAATTGCCTGTGTCTTCGTCTCCGCCATGGTATCGTTTATCAGTCCCTGCACGGACTTGGCGGTATTTCCTATTTCTTTCTCCGCCTGTTTATCGTATCCGGAAGAAAAGAAATAATAAACCATGCCGAAAGTCGAAAAACCAAGAACTGCAACAGTCAACAAAACCAATCCGACAATCTTTCCCGCCAATGATAATTTCAGCTTTTTCATACTTTCCTTGAGCCTTTCGTAACCACATTTTTTAAACAAACGGATTATTTGTTTTTGTACGATGTTTGTTGTAATACCCGGAATAAAACATTAGTTATGGAATGGAATAACAATACCGGTTACTTATAACGCCGGAAAATGTCTCAACCGGGCTTATGTCTTTGCCTATCCATGCCTGATTCTTATTCATGGTTTTACTATCGGCGCATCAATATCAATACTTTATTAAATTACGCAACTTTTTTTCAATACAATTATCTTCCGCTTAAACCGGAATAAATCCATTCTTTTTCCGCATCAGACGGGAATAATCACTGCAATTTATACAGCACGCTGTCTTTTCCGAAATTGATAATCAGAGGTGTCTGACTGTGACCGATCCCGGTGGATATTTTCGTGGTCCTGTCTTTGGAATATTTGCCGAGTCCTACAATGGTTATCTTCCCGTCTTTATTTATGTCGGCCTGTCTGTTGTTGTTCAATCCGTCCAGTAAGGCATGAGTGAACAGGCCGTTGCCTCTGTAGCCGTCCAGCGCCGTTTGCTTACCGGAGGCGGATGCATAAATGTGCAGACCCATTTTTTTGGCAAGTACCGACATTCGTGCGTCATATAAACCGCTTACGATGTAATCGACTCCTCCGGCGTGGCAGGTGTCAAAAATCAACAGCTGGGAAAGAGATTTTATTTTTTTGGACATATCCACAATCTCATTGGAGCCGATGAGATGAGTGCCGGTTCCCCGGCCGTCATATTCTCCTGTGAGTATGTAATACTGGTTTTGCAGAAGCACTCCATGGCCGGCCGCAAAGAAGATGAAGCTGTCCTGCGGTTTGATTTTTCCGGAAAGCTCCGTGATTTTGGCGATTATATTGGCTTTTCCGGCATGGTTATCCGTCAGAAGTTCACAATGGATATTTTGTGCTTTGTAGAGGGTAGCGGCCTGCTGAAGAATTTTTTCTTGAATATCCCGGGCGTCTTTTACCGCGTATCTGAGATTTATTGTGCTGTCCTTGTATTGGTCTATTCCTATGGAAAGAATGTAAAGATGGGGATCTTCCGGCCTTATCGCTGACGTGAATTTCGCCGTTTGCATGTAGCTCTGAACGGAATTATCTTTATTGAAAGCCGCAATGCTCACCTCGTTTTCCCCCGACACGGCGTCTATTTCCTTGCAGTCATGTAAGTTGTCTCCTTTTGGCCTCACTGTTACCGGGGTAAACCCCGACTTTTCTTTTATCTTTATGCTTCTCATATCTTCATAGAAAGCCCTGCTGTCCAGTTTCGCAAGCTCGGTTTTTTCGATGGCTGTTTTTGACGCCTCTTTAAAGTATCCGTCTGATTCAATAAGTTTGCCGTTATGAAATAATCTGACTTCGCCGATACCTCCGCCGGTACTTTCGATATTGTAACAGACTTTTGCTCTGGGAGATGCGGGGGTTGTTGCAACGGAATTTATTTTTACAACAGGAGGCGGTCTTTTGATTGCATCCTGCATCGTGAGAGTGATTAAATCCTTGATGTCGTCGCCTTTTAGTTTTGACGTTACAATGTCCGGGCGATAAAAGACATCGTAAAAGCTCTCGACGCTGTAAGAAGTTTCACCGACCTGGACATTAAGATATTGCGCCCCTTTTTCCGAAGAGTTGTAATATCCCTCCGGTGTTATCGTAAGCCATTCGCCGTCGGCAAAGCCTATCAATACGGCCACCTCGTCACCCGTTTTCACGTCATAAATCCGTACGGCCGCGTCATCCATGGTCATCAGAACATATTTCCCGTTCGGGTGGTATTGGCCGGAAACGGGGTTTCTTCCGGCGATCCTGATGCCTTTCCAGGCGTGAGTGAGGTCGGTAGTTACGGCACCGGTTTTCACATCTCTTATTGTGTCACCCACGGCTAAAATATGTTTGCCGTCCGGAGAAAAAGAAAGGTTTTTATCCATGAAATACATGCCCATTGCGCTCGGGAAACCGGAAAGACGCTTGATTTCAATCCCTTTTTCAATATCCCAGAGGATTACATTACCGTCATTGTAGGCAGCCGTGACGGCGTATTTGCCGTCCGGAGAAAATTCGATTGAGCATATTCCGCCGTGTAACATGCCGGCTTTGTGCCCGTGCAGTTGTTTCATCTCCCGGCCGGTTTCAACATCCCAAAGGCGCAGTACGGCATCCGGATCGCCGGAAAGAATGTATTTGCCGTCGGGAGAGAAATTGGCGACAAAGCTTTTGTAGGGAATTATTGAGCGCGGGCTGTATCCTTCCGGAGTCAGGGTTTTTACAAGGTTCCAGGTCGAGGTGTTGAAGACATATATACTTGTCCAGTCGGTGGCCAGAAAATATCTGCCGTCAGCCGAAAAGTTTATACTGTTGAATTCATTTCCTCTGAAACCGGGAATACTTCCGATTGTTTTGTGCAGCCGTCCGGATTCGATATCCCATATTTGCAGAGGAGGAAAGGGTGTTTTTCTAAGCGGTCCGGCATCCGGGAAAAATCCTCCGGTAACGGCGTATTTAATATCCGGCGACAGGGCTACGGAAATTATTGTCTGCCCTGCATCCATCTTTACGATCTGTCTTCCCTGGACAAGATCCCAGAGCCGGAGCGATGATTTGCCGGTACCATAGCCGCCCCGCATTAAATCCCAGCCGCCGTTGTCACCCGTCAGCAGATATTTGCCGTCGCGGGAAACCGCCGTTGCCTCTATGCCGTAAGCCTCGCGATTCAACTCCATGGTCATATCGCTTTGCCTTAGGTAAATCTCAGGAATGGTAGTTGCGCCCCACATGCAGGAGCTCATGGAAATAGCCAGAGATGCTGTCAGAAGCATTGATTTAACGGACATGATTTCCTCCTTGGCAACTAAATGTTGGTGTTATGAGAAATGATCTTTTCCGAGTATATGCCTAAAAGAAACATCTTCGTAAAAGCTTTATCCGAAGAACGGTTTTATGCTTTGAAGGAATTATATGAAAAAGCCGGTTGTGTGTAAAGAGGAAACAATTGTCTGTTATCTTCATTAAGATTACGATTTCACGAGGTCTTTGCGATTCTTGAGCAGAAGTATGGCGATAAAAGCGCCTGCATAGGACAGTATAAAAACGATGAACAGCATCCTGTATGCTGCGAAACTGTAGCTGACGGCGGGTGCTTGTGAGACGGTCTTCAACAGAAAACCGGTGAAAGGCATATAGATGGTGCTGCTTAAAAAACTGGCGCAGTTCATGAAGCCTGTTGCCGCTCCCATTAGTTGAAAGGGAAACAAGTCGCGGGTAATGCTGAAGCACAGGGGAAGAGAGCCGCCACCGACCAGGCCGAAAAGAAAAAAGAGAGGCACCGTGATCAGCATATATTCCCGGTTATTGAAAAAGATCAGAAAAAGCCATTGCCCGATATTTATGGCCAGACCTGCAAGCAGAGTATTTTTGCGATTAAGGTGGAATCTGTCTGAAAAAAATCCTATAGCCAATCCTCCTATGCCGAATCCCAGCGGCCAGGCTATAAAAAGCCAGCCGGCCTTTACCTTGTCCACCCCGAACACATCCATCAGGTAAGGGAATGCCCATAAGCCCTGGAAGGAAAGGGCGGCGCCCCACAGAAGAAAAACGGCCAGGCAGATCAGACAGAAATTCAGATTTCCGAATAGGATGGCCAGTTTTTCCTTCAGGCTTTTTTCTTCAATTGTCCCGGCCGGAGAATCGGCTTCGGCGACTACGGCCGGCCATCCCTTTTCTTCCGGAGTGTCCCGGAGGATTATCCAGGCCAGAACAGCCATAATTAAGGAAAAGGTACCGATTGCGGCAAGCGACCCCCTCCAGCCTAAGAGCACCACCAGATAGCTGAGCGGTGCTGATGCAGCGATGCCGCCCAGACCGCCTATGGTGATCATAAATCCGGTAAGGCTCGCGAACCGGTCGGCCGGGAACCAGCGGGAAAAAATCTTCAGGGCGGGGACAAAAACTCCGGCGAGCCCCGCACCAATGAGAATCCTGCCTAAAATGGCTGTAATTGCATTGGGTGCCATGCTGAAAATAAAGGTACCGATGGCGGAAACGAGAAAAAATAAGGCCATTACTTTTCTCGGCCCCTTGCTGTCGGTGAGAAAGCCCACTACGGGCTGCATTCCGGAATAGAAATAGAAATAAGCGGAGGCAATAACACCCATTATGACGGCATCGATATTCAAAGCCTGAATCAGATCCCGGGCCATAACGGTGGGAGAGTGCCGGTGCAAACAGACGAAAAAATATATGACGGCTATAATGATCAGTATGACCAAACGATAAAACTTAAAAGATTTCACGAATATTTACGATTCCCGGTGCCTGCGGCCGTATAGTATGGCTAAAACCTACATTATTCGAATTAATATGTCCATAATTTCTTGAGAAACGTTTGTTCAATATGGTGGGTATGGAGCGGTATTTGCTTATGCGGGAAGAGATAGAGTGATATCTCTTCCCGCGTTTTTCTAATGGTTTGACGGCGGTTTAAACAATTTTTGTGAGAATGTCAGTGCCTTTGGGAGTGATCTTAATAAATCTTCTTAAAAAACCTGATTCTTCAAGATATCCCAGTCTGATCAATTTAATAACGGAAGCCGCAATTTCCAGTTTCTGGAGCTGTTGTTGTTCGGACAGCTTCGCGACAACATCTACGGCCCTTGTTTTTCCTCTTCTTTCAGTTTCTTTCAATATTGGAATATCGAAACTATGCATTTCGTGTTTGGAAAGTTCTTTCTCCCTGGCGTCAAGCGGCGGCAGCTGAGATTCCCCCTTGGAAGTTAAATTGAATTTCCAGAAGCCGACGGAAATCAAACTCTCTCTTTCAATAAATCTTTGCTGATCGAGCTTTTCAATTATGTGGTTTACACGTTCACCAGGCCAACCTGTAAGATCAACGAGATCCGACATTATGTCAAAACCTTTTCGAATATTTAATAATATTATTTTGTCATCTGCTGTTAATTCCATGTTATTCATAACAACCAGCCTCCTTAGCTATTTTGTTTGCAGACCCGAGTATGTCAGGATATTTTTCGATCTTCCGCTTTCAATTTCCAATCTGCCGCGCCGTAATATTTGGGCTTTGTAAAAAGACTGACTAAAATCATCGGCACAATACAGGCAACCAAACCGACAATACTGATATGTACGTAACTGGCAACAGGTCTTCCCATTAATGCTATCTTAAAAAAATCCATAATTGCCCAGATCGACATGAAACCTACGCCGCAGACAGCACCGGCAAAGGCTCCGGCCGCTGTTCCTCTTCTCCATAATATCCCCAGGATGAGTAATATGCCGGCAGGGGCGCACCAGGCTACCGCAAAGGCGAAAAGAAAGACGGTGCCCTGTGGGTAGTAAGCCAAAAGCCAGGTTAAAAGACTGATGATAATTGTTGCATAACGGCTGGCTTTTGTAAGTTGTGACTGATCGGCCTGTTTGTTGATAAAGCGCTGGTAAACATCCTTAATGGCCACGGAAACCGCCGCGACCAGCGTTCCTGCGCAGGTCGACAACGAAGCGGCCAGGGCGAATATCATTAAAAAGGAACCGACGACTAATGAAAATTTCTTTACAACAAATCCGTATCCGGCTTCGGGAGGAAGCTTGCCACCTGCTATGTTAAACGCAGTGGGAAAAAGAGCTCCACCGTAAACTCCGACGGTACCAATGATCATGGTAATGAAAAACAGGATAATTCCGCCGATTATATAGGAATTTCTGGCATCGCTTTCACTTCTGGTGCTGGCCATTCTTATCCAGTAATGTTGTCCGCCGAAAACCAGAAAGACGGAAAAAAGAAGCGCCAGTGTTACCGTGCTGGGGTAGGTGATGCTGGCTCCCGGAAGCGTAAGTCCGCTAATACCGGTCTGAAAAAAATCAAATTTGCCGCCACCCCATGCCGTAATTGCATCACCAACCGGGCCGAATTGACTGATACAGGCTATAATTATTATCGGGCATCCGACAAGACCGATCATCGCCTGAACAAAGTCCGTGAGTGAAACAGCCCACATACCGCTGAAATATGTAAACAAAAGAAAAGTGAATACTCCCACGGCAATCGAAATATACAGACTCCAGCCGAAAAAACCGGTTAAAACATTGGCTAAAGCCAAAACATTGTTGGCGGTTACCGCGATAAGTGCAATCAGAGCTGCAATGGAGAGAAGAATCCGGACATTACGGTTATATCTGATTTCCAGCCATTCCGGCAGTGTATATGTGCCGCTGCGGCGAATGGTTTTGGAAAAGAATAATCCATAAAGACAAATACCCAGAATTGCATAGCCGAACGCGAACATGAATGTTCCCCAAAACCCGAATCTAATTGCAAAACCGGGGGCAAGAGCGAGAGTTGTACCGGCAAACCCGGTGGCTACAACACCAAAAACGTTAATAGGCAGGCTGAGTTCACGACCGGCCAATAAAAAATCCTGGGCACCGGCAATGTATCTTTTACTAAGCACACCGATAGCAATCAGGAAAGCCAAGAAAATCGCCATTACAATTAAAGTTGACATGTTTACACTCCTTTACTTACGATTTTTAATGGTGTAATTAGAACTGTTATTTAATATCACTCGACGGGAATCATACCTACTGCTCTTGTCCAGCCGGCGCTTGCTTTGTAAATATTGACCGGGAAACAGGCAATATAAAATCCGGTCGGTGGCACTTTATCTAAATTGGCCAATTTTTCAATATGGGAATAGTCGTAATCTCTTCCGGCACGATGAGCTTCCCAGATCAGCTTTCTGTCGCCGGTTTGGGCAAAGAGCTTTTTGGTGTTTTCAAAGGGGATATCAAATCCTATGGCATCAGTGCCGATGACCTTGACACCTTGATCCAGAATATATCTGGTAGCCTCTCCGCTCATGCCGGGAAATTCCGTCCAGTAGGCTGCGGTGCCGAATTTCTTATCGGCATCAAAACGCAGGCAGACTATATCCCCATACTTCAATGTATGGTTTATTTTTTTAAGGGCATCTTTTATATCCTGCACGGTTACGCATTCACCGTCTTTTTTGTGGCGCAGATCAAGGACGACGCCTTCTCCGAAGTACCATTCCAAAGGGCAATCCGAAATTGTGCGGGCCGGTTTTCCCTTGCAGGTGGGAAAATAATGATATGGCGCATCCACATGGGTTCCGGCATGGCTTACTAACTTCAAACTTTCATTACCCCAGCCCTGTCCCTCCAGAAGGTCTTCTTTTGTGCATCCCAAAATGGCCGTCATCGCCGGAATTGATTTCTGGTGATCCTGATAATCAATAATGGCGGCAAGAGAAGCTTCGTAGTCCGGCGACATTTCTCCCGGATTGGGGGATTTGATGGGCACACTTAAATCAACAAACTTGAATTTCGGTAAAGTCATTGCGCATATTCTCCTTCTATAATTTCATTTTAGAATCCGACATTTTCGCTGCCTTTCAACCCAAGAATGGCTCTGGCCTCGTCGGGTGTTGCCGGTTCACGACCGATTTCTCTGGCTATTCTGATGACTTTTTCCACCGGTTCGGCATTACTCCTGGCCAAGACACCTTTTTCCAGGTAGAGATTATCCTCCAGGCCGACACGGACATTCCCTCCCATGGACATAGCAGTTGCCAGCATCGCCATCTGATTCCTGCCTGCCGCACAAACTGACCATTGGAACTCACCCAGCAGTCTGCGCCCTTCGTTCAGCAGCGTGAATATGCTTTCGGGATCAGAGGGCATTCCTCCCAGTATCCCAAGTACAAACTGCATGTATATGGGTCTCTTGATGTGTCCGGACTGCATCATAACGGCCATATTATTCATCATGCCGATGTCAAAAACCTCATATTCCGGCTTTGTTTGGGCCTTGCTGAAATATTCACTGTATTCCCGGATTACTTTAAATGTATTGTAAAACACCATATCTTCTGTGCCTTTGAGATATGGTTCTTCCCAGTCAAACTTCCACTTGCGGGGTTTTGCCGCCAACCCGTGTATTGCAAAATTCATAGATCCGGGTGTAAAACTGCTGATCTCCGGTTTTAATGTGGTAACGACATTAACCCGTTCAGCGGTAGTCATGCCTATTGCGCCGCCGGTGGTAAAACCGACTACGACATCGCATTTTGCCTTGATCAAATCAGCAATTTCCTTGAAATGCTCGAATTTTGCGCTGGGCCTGCATGTAAGCGGATCTCGGGCATGAATATGTACGACAGCGGCGCCCGCTTCATAAGCCCGAACAGCATCGGCGGCAATATCCTTGGGTGTACAGGGCAGGTATTCTGAGAGAGAGGGAGTATGCACGGATCCCGTAATTGCCGAGGTAACAACAACTTTACTCATAATAATCTCCATTCTGCCGGATTATATCGGCCTATTATTTTAAGAGATCATCATCGGCAATTTATGTGCCAAAAAACAAAAAATCCCTGAAGGCGTTTTTATCAGGACGGCCGGGGGTTTACAGTTTTGTGGAGGTTGTTTTTTGGATGAAAATGTTAGCTATTTGGTACACTCTGCTTGTGAAAATTTGTTTAACGATAGCAAAGTCCGAAGATACAGCTGTTATGTAACCTAGTTGTGACATGTCTCAAAAAAGTTACACTATTTTGAAGATATTTTTTATTCTATAACATGTTGTATTTAGTAAGTTTTCTATAGAGCACATTTCTGGAAATATCCAATTGTCTTGCTGCTTTAACTTTGTTTCCCTTTGTTTTTTTCAATGCTTCAATAAGCGCCTGACGTTCAATTTCCGCTTTCATATCCCGTAAAAAATAATCGCGCTGGTGTTGCCCGGATAAAATCCTGCAATTATTTATTCTGCTGATAAATTGTTCAAAATACGTTAATTCTAAAATCTCTCCTGTTACGCGATTCATGGCGCATTCCAATACATTCTGCAATTCGCGGATATTGCCCGGCCAGTCGTAGTTCATAAATAGCTCCAGCACATCATTGCTGACGCTGGTGACGGCCGTTCCTAACTGCAGATTCAGCTTTTCTATCAGAAATTTTACGAGTAAAGGGATGTCTTCTTTGCGTTCCCGAAGAAGCGGTACGTGGATTTTTATCACGTTCAAGCGGTAGAATAAATCACTGCGGAATTTCTTTTCCTCGATCATTTTTCCCAAAGGAATATTTGTCGCCGCGATAATTCTTACATCCACGGGAATACTGATCTTTCCGCCCACGCGTTCGAGCTCCTGTTCTTGAAGTACGCGAAGAAATTTGGGTTGCATATTGAGAGGTAATTGATTGACTTCATCCAGAAAGAGACTACCTCCATAGGCCAGTTCAAATTTCCCCTGTTTGCCGCCCTTTTTCGCGCCGGTAAACGAACCTTCCTCGTAACCGAAGAACTCGGCTTCCATCAATTCGGAAGGAATGGCCGAGCAGTTGACCCGGATAAAGGAGGCATTGCTTCTCGGGCTCAGATTGTGAATCGCATGAGCGATAAGCTCTTTGCCGCTGCCTGTTTCCCCTTCGATAAGGACGGTGGAATTGCTTCGGGCCGCCTCCATAATCTGCTGCTTCATATCCATTATAATACTGCTTTCACCGATAATATTGCTGATGTCATATTTGGCGTTGCGGTATCTCTTTAATTCTTCTTTATAGTATTCCAACTGATGCGACAGCTGATTCACTTTCTTGGTAAAATCCAGCGCTTTTTCCATGCCGTTCATAATAACGCAAACAAAAGCTCCGATCAGTTCAGTTCCTTTCATCAGCGGCCAGTACGAGGTAAATACTTTTACTCCTCTTATTTCCACAACTTCTCCCAGGACAGGTTTTTTTGTTTTTAGAACCACGCCCAGCTTTGTTTCGGGAACAATTTCCCAGGCATATTTATGAATAACGTTTTCCGGTTGTAAACCGGTTACCTTAACCCAGTTGTCGCTTACATAGACATATCTGCCATCCTTGTCGGTTAATGCCACCCCGTCAAGTCTTTGCAGCATCAGCATGGCCATTTCCAGTGATAGTGTATCCATGAATAAGTTCCTTTTTCCAAGATAACCGTCTTAGTCCAACACCAACTTTGATGCATTATTAATGCTTAGCACAATCACCACCAGCAAATAAAGTCCTATCTGTCGTTTCCGGCTTTACCAACCGTCATGATGTTGAAGCGTCAATAAAAATTAAGCAAATAGAATTGTTGATGAACATGGATCTGAGAATTCTTCTCTTTCAAACTTCATGCCTTTTTGTTCTTTTTTACCATGGCATAAGTATTGCTTTTACACTTCCGTAAATTTTGTGACTCTGTACAGAGATCAAAAATATTTCAACAGGCTTTCCGACTGATATTAACAGTTCAGAAGTTTGTACTGTGCCTGGAAGCTATGTGAAAAAAAATATCTGAAAAAAAGCTTTGTTGTTTAGGCAAAGTCATTAAAGACGCCCGCTTTTTAATGGCTGAAAATCAAAAATTATTTTTACAGGAGGAGAAAATGAAGAGATTTTGGTTGGTTTTGTTGTCACTGGGACTTACTTTGTCCTTCGGGACATCGGCCTTTGCGGTCGATGTAAAATTCAGCGGTTCAATGTATGCCGCCGGTATGTATGTAAATAAAACCAGTTTGACCGATGCCGGAGATGGTCAAAACACGGCATTTTATTTTCAGAGACTGCGTCTCCAGACTGAATTCATTGCCGCTCCGGGAGTCAGTGTGATTACCCGTGCGGACGTGATGGAAAGAGTTTGGGGGGCAACCAGAACTGCAGCGACGGATACCGGAGCTTCCACATCAGGATCATTGGCAACGAAGGCGGAAAATGAAAACATCGGGTTTGATTACGCTTTCATTCAATATGCAACACCGGCCGGTCTTTTCAAAGTCGGCGCCCAGCCTGCCGGTACCTGGGGAACTGTTTTTGGTGACAGTGCCGGTCCCGCCTTCAGAATATGGTATATGTCGCCTTCCCTGGGTGGCAGTTTTCAGGTTATAGCACTGATGCAGAAAGGTACGGAGAACAGTTATACGGCCAACAATACGACGGCAACCCAGTCGGACAAGGATTATGAAATATATGTCGCCGGCCTCATCTACAAAACTAAGCCCGTGACGGCCGGTTTGGCTGGTTATTTTTACAATAATGCTACTGCCAGAGATAATACCGCTACCAGTTTAAAACGGAAATACTACCAGGTTGCCCCTTATGCCATTGCCAATATCGGCCCGGTAGCGATTCAGGCTGAACTCAGTTATCAATTCGGCAAATGGGCTGAGTACGATACCGCAGCCGGCAATACCGATGTTAAACTGGACAGTCTTGCCTACTGGGTTGATGCAACGGCGACTTTCGGACCGGTTTATGTCGGCGCTACTTTTGCTTACTCCCGTGGTGAAAATGCCGACACTGCCGATGTAAAAGAAAATTCTTTAACCGGCGGTTTGGATTGGAGCCCGACTTTGATTATGTGGAACGAAGACCGCGCTGTTTGGTTCGGCGCACTGACCGGTAATTCCGTAACAGGTTTCGGAACCGGGATGAGTAACGCATACTTGTATCAGATTCGAGGTGGTGTGAAACCTACCGATAAATTGGATATTATGGCATCGGTTACTTACGCTACAGCCGATACGACACCTGCCGGTTATGTTTCCAAAAATTACGGTTATGAAGTCGATGTAACCGGAACTTACAAAATTACAAGTAATCTGTCTTATATGCTGGGTATTGGTTACCTGATTACCGGCGATTATTTCAAAGGCACGGATAGTAACAACAAAGTCGTAAACGACTATTTGGTTATCAACAAGTTGACTCTGACTTTCTAAGAGAACGATCGTTTGGCTTTTAACTTAAATCCCCGGCGGGGCAATCCTTCCGGGGATTTTTTAATGAGACCCAAATTTCAGAAATTAAATCCGGCGTATGCCGGACGAAGTGCATAACCTGATAACCTGAAGGTCACGCGAGGTCACAAACTGAAATTTGATGGTCGAATTATCCCCGAGGCGAAGCCTAAGCGGGATAAATTTGGGTTTAATTCCCCGTCCCTTGGGGCGCACATTTTATTCTTTTTGGCAGCGGAAGCGTTCTCCTATTTTTTTTCGTCCAGTTCCCGGGCCATTTTTGTCAGTTGAAAAAAATAATCCGCGGGAAATCGGATGAGTAAAGTCATTCAGTTTTTATTGCGGGAGAATAACTGCTCGATGCGGCGGCGGTCGATTTTGCCGGCAGCCGTTCTTGTGATGGAAGGGACGATTTTTATCCGGCGGGGTACGGCGTAGGGTTCAAGCTTTTCCAGCAGCAGTTTTTTTAATTGTATCTCGGTCCAGGCACCGGCGACAATCGCCGCGATTACGGTTTCGCGTCCTTTGTCGGCGGCAAGCGCAATAACCACGGCGTCCAGCACTCCCGGCAATTCTTTGATTTTGTTTTGCACGTGGGCAAGATCAACCCTCTTCCCGGCAACCTTGACGATACCATCCGCCCGTCCCAGAAGGACAAAACGTTTGTCCTGTACCTCGCAGGCTTCGTCACCGGTGAGACAATAGCCTTCATTATCCCGTTGCATTTCCGGCGAAGCAAAAGCTGATTTAACGGCAATTCTGCTGCCGACGAGTTTCCAGCTCACGATATCGAAAGGTTTCCAGCTTTCAGTGTGCTCGCTTATCGAGCGCAAGGCAATGCCGCCCGTTTCCGTAGAGCCATATATTTCCGTGATTCCCAGCCCCGTTTTTCCTAGAAAATGCAGTGCGTCGGAACGATCGAGCGCACCGGAGGAAGAAAAGGCGACCTTCAGGGAAGGAGTCAGCAGATTATCAACTTTCAAGGCACGGTAATGAATGGGTATGCTGACCAGAGCCGTTGCCTTGTGTTTATTGACGGTGGAAATGATTTCCTGCGGGAATGTGTAAATATCCGGCAGAATCCGGGCATGAGAGATAAAAGGGATCAAAACGGAAAAAAGCAAGCCGTAAATATGATAAGGCGGAACGGTGGCCGCAAATAAATCATTTTCCGAAAACCCGAACTTTTCTTTTAAGTAAAAAGCTTCCGTAAGGAGATTGCGGGGTGATTTGGACCAGACTTTCGGTTTCCCGGTAGACCCTCCCGTGAAAAGATGAAGAAAAATTTTATCGGGATCCTGGAAGCCGGCCGATTCAATATCGGCAATTAAACCGGGCAGAGGAGTGATTATTTCCATTCCCGCCGGAATTTCTTCGGGATGGTCGGCGACGACTGCGTCAAATCCCGCAGCTTCATGCATTTCGGTAAGGGCGTGAGTGGAAAAAGAATAAGGCAGTATCAGCCGGCAGGCACCGGTAAGAGAGGCGAGCACACAGGCGGCGATGACCGCTTTGTTCTCAGTACAAAGGCACAGCGTTTTCTCTCCGCAATGCTTTGCTAATCCGTTTCTGATTCCGGCGGCAAGTTCAAAAACTTCTCCGTAACTGTAGCCGGAATAGGTAAATTCTTTCCGGCAGAGAGTTTTCGACGGTGCCGTAATTTTGTTATATAAACTGTCGAATTGTTTTTTTTGCACGTCAGCCACAATCAGGATAATCTTATTTAAGCGGCTTTTTCTTATCCAAAAAAACAAAAAAAAGCAAATTCCCTTTTCATCAATGATTTTAAAGATTTTTCGGCTAAGTGGGAAAAGGGGGAGACAAGACGATTTTTGTTGACAGACGGCGCTGTTTTTCATTAGGTTAAAATTGAAGGGTAATTATTATGCCGGAAAGCGCCATTGATATTGAAAGTTTAATCCCGCATCGCGATCGTATCAAGATGATCAGCCGGATAATCGAAATAACACCGGAATCAGCTGTTGCGGAGGCTGTAGTTGACGCCTCCTGGCCGCTCGCTTACGGAAATGCGGTAAGTCCGATCGTTCTGATTGAAATTGTTGCCCAAACCGGTGCGGCCATCGACGGCTATAAAAGAAAAAAACAGGGTAAATCCGGCGGAAGGGGATGGCTGGTCGGTGTGAAGAATGCCGAGTTCAATGTTGCTCAAATCTCCGTGGGTACCCATCTTGTCACCAGTGTCAGTAATCATTACTCGTTTGATAATTACAGTGTGATCAAGGGTATCATCAAGGCAGGCGAGGAAATTCTGGCGGTAATTGTTCTGCAGGCTTTGAGGATGAACGAGGATCCCACAAAAGATTAAGCAAATTCAAGGAGTCGAGTATTCAAAATGAGTGAAAAAAAAGTAGCGATAATTACCGGAGCAAGCCGCGGTATCGGCCGGGCGACGGCTGTGGAACTGGCCCGCGCCGGTTATTTTGCAGTTATTAATTACAAAGGGAATACCGAGGCGGCAGCCGTTACATTAAAGCTTGTGAGGGAGTGCGGAGGAGAAGGGGAAATTCTCCAATTTGATGTCGCCGATTCCGGTCAAACGAAAGAAAACATCGGCGGAATCATTGAGCGCCACGGCCGGATCCATGTTCTGGTCAATAACGCCGGAATCAATGCCGACGGTCTTTTCCTTTTGCTGGGAGAAGATGAGTGGGACAGTGTCATCAATACCACGTTAAAAGGCTTTTATAACATGACCAGGCCCGTATTACGGGAGATGATTAAAAACAAATGCGGATCAATCGTTTCGGTTTCCTCGGTGGCGGGATTAATGCCCAATCGCGGGCAGTCGAATTATTCGGCGGCGAAGGCAGGGCTCATCGGGGCATCCCGTACATTGGCTTCCGAAGTGGCGCGATTCGGTATTCGGGTGAATGTTGTAGCTCCTGGTCTCATTGAAACGGATATGGCGAAAAACGCACCGTTTGCCGAGATAAAAAAAGCGATTCCGATGGCGCGTGCCGGGAAGCCGGAAGAGGTGGCGCGGGTTATTCGCTTCCTGTGTTCGGATGACGCGTCATACATTACGGGTCAGACTATAGGAATCAATGGCGGCATGTGCTGACTACATTTACGACCGTGGAAAAAGTCTATATGCTGCGTTGCGCTGCATCCCTCGTCGTTGCGACGTACGCGAAAAGTACGACTCACTCCTCGGGATTTGCGCGCCTTGCCTCTGGAACTTTTTGCACGGTCGTTGGTGTGAGTTTTCCAGTTCTCACGATTTAATCAGTAATTAAGAAAATGAATAAACAATGAAAAAAATACCTTTAATCTTATTGTCTTTACTGCTGTTTGTCCTGTTGCCTCTTTACACGTACGCCGATGACTTTGCACAGTTGCGCAAAGACGCTGCCAGTATAAAAACGGTGCAAGCTGCATTTGTCCAGAAAAAAATCATGAAAATATTGTCCCGTCCCCTTGTTTCGGAAGGCCGGTTTTTTTATGCTGCACCCGATTCTTTTCGCTGGGAATACTTAAAACCGGTAAAGAGTATAGTTCTTTCCGGAAAAGGCGAAGCCAAACGTTATATTATGTCCCAGGGCAAGATGGTGGAAGATAAATCAGGCGGTGTGCAAGCCATGCGCATCGTGCTGGGGGAGGTTGTTAACTGGATGAGCGGCAAGTTCGACCTGAACCCGTCTTTTCAAGCCGCAGTGACGGAAGGAAAAAACACACTAATTACGCTTGTTCCGGTGGAACGAAATATGGCCGGGATGATTGAAAAAATCGAAATATCCGTAGTTAAAAAATCAATGGCCATCAAATCCGTGAGGATTATTGAAAGTGAAAATGCGGCGACGATAATTGATTTCAGCCATGTGGAGATCAATAAAGCCGTTAATGCCTCGGTATTTCAGGATGTCGAATGAAAAACATACGGCTGCTGATTTTGACAGCTTTGCTTCTTGTCTCCTGCCGGACTCTGCCCACGATCAATCCGGTTTTACCGCAGGCGGAGCCAAAAGCTGCGACTTGCCCCTCTGTGTTTTTGCAGGAACCGTACCGGTTGATTCACGCCATTGAATTTCGTCTGGCCGGGAATACCGGAGGAGCGATAATCGGGGTTACGGTTGCCGATCCGGCGACCCGCTTTGTTTCCTGTGCGATTATGACCGTGGAAGGCCTGGTGCTTTTTGAAGCCGAGGCCGGCTCTTCTTTAAAAATAGTGAGGGCGCTGGCGCCTTTTGATTCCCCGGAACTTGCGGAAAATTTGATTGAGGATATCCGACTGATCTTTTTTGCTCCGCGCGGTAATATCCATGCCAAAGGAGTGCTTCCCGACGGCGCGGCGATCTGCCGCTGGCGGGAAAAAAGTGGTGACTGGATCGATGTCATTGCCCGGCGGGCGGAGGGAATGGAAATCAATAAATACTCGTCCTGGAACAACTGGAAGCGCCGGATCCGGCTGAGTTCTGCGGAGGAACATATTTACCGGAATATTGAACTTACCGCGCAAGAGACATTTAATTATTCGCTCCGGATGACACTGATTGAGGCGGAGACGCTGGCCGGGAGCAGTAAAAAATGAAAAGCCCTGCGGAAGGTAAAAATATTGTTGTAATCGGTTCGGGCGTAAGCGGGCTTGCCGCGGGAATTATTTTATCGCTTTTGCATTATTCTGTAACCATTGTCGAGAGAAATCCGCTTCCCGGCGGACTTCTGCGTTCTTACCGCCGGGCGGGAATCGATTGTCCCGTCGGCGTTCATTATGTAGGCGCTCTTGGCGCGGAGGAACCTTTAGGCAGGATATTCCGCTTGCTGGGCATCAGCGTTGCCGATATTTTTGAACAAATGGGTTCGGAGGGTATAATTGACCGTTATGTTTTTGATAAATTTACTTTTGATCTGCCCATAGGTATTGATCTCTACGAAAAAAAACTGCTGAGTTATTTCCCTGAAGATGCGGCGGCAATTGCCTTAATTGTAAAAGATCTGCGGGAGATTTCCCGATTCATGCTGGAGCCTTCTTTTTTGACGAATCCGGCTGATCCCTTCCGGAATATTGATTATTTCATTCCTCTTGGCGAGTATCTGCAAAAATTGAATATCTCCGATGATTTGCAGGCGGTTCTGGCTGTACCTGCGCAGCTTATCGGAGTTCCCGCCGACCGGTGTCCGGTGATTTTTTATTTCATGGTTCTGGCAGGTTACTTATTTTCCACCTGGCGTCTGAAAGAAAACGGCGGCAAAATGGCGGATATTTTTGCGAAGCGCTTTGCCGAACTGGGTGGCAAACTCGTATTAAATAACGGCGTTGAAAAAATTCTACTCACGGACGTCAATATATCCGGTTTGCGGCTGAAATCAGGAGAAGTTTTACCGGCCTCAGCCGTGATTGCCGCAATTCATCCCAAAGCATTGCTCGGACTTCTCGATGCGGATACTCTGAAAAGTTCTTACAGGCAGCGCATATTGGATTTGCAGGAAACGGACGGAGTTGTCGTTGTGCAGGTAAGTGTTGATGCACAGGCGCATCGGGAGCTGACATACAATATTTACCGGCTTCAGGCGGGACCGGGCGGCACATTGCACAAGGGAGTATTTTATCAGCTGCACCGGGGCAATATCCGTGGCACAAATTTACTTTCGATTATTACAAAATCATTATATAGCGAATGGCGGCAGTGGGAAAATACAACCTCCGGCAAGCGCGGCCGGGAATATACGGAGAAAAAAACGGGCATGGCCCGGAAACTTTTGCAGGAGGCCCGCGAAATTTTTGGAAATCTGCAGAATGCGGAAATACTGGATATTTTTACGCCGCTCACGCTCAGAGATTATGTTAATTGTCCCGAAGGTTCCTGCTACGGGGTAATGCATTCGGCAAGCCAGTTGATGAAAATTGCTTCGTTGAATAAAATACCTGTTAACGGGCTTTATCTCGCCGGGCAAAATGTTGTAGCACCGGGGGTTTTGGGCAGCATCCTGGGCTCGTTTAATGCGGTAAGGCAGGTTGTCGGCACTGAACGATTTACAAAAGAGCTGGAATTCATGGGTAAACAGGTACGTTAAATCAATGACACTCGCTGAAAACGAATGCAATGAAGGTTGAACCGAAAGTGGAATTGATCCCGAAAGCAAAGCCCAGCGTATGCAGGGCGAGCGAGTTTGGACGAAGCTATTCGGGATCCCGGGGTCGTATTCCCCGCAGTTTACTGCGATTGGAGAAGGACCGTACACTTTATGATACCCCGCTGCTTGCGGCGAGGTTGTTCATTATTTTTAAAATTCCTCCTCCGCTATCGAAACAAAGCGGTTTATAACTTACGTTCATCATCGTGACTGCTGATGAAGAAGGCCGGTGCAGATATTTATGATCAAGAAAAAAACAATTGTTTTAATTGGTATTTTAACTACGGCGGCTGTTTTCTGCCAACTATCCTTTGCTTGGGCGGCTCCATCCGTAAAAACGGAAAAGTCTGTTTACAAGGCCGGTGAAGCGATCAAAGTGATCTTTTCCGATGCACCCGGTAATGACTCGGACTGGATATGCATAGCTCCGGCCGGTTCTCCGGATACTGAAGCCGGAAGTTATAATTACATGCCGCGGGGGACCAGCCAGGGTTCTTTGCTCTTTGGTTCTCCGGCGCCTGGTAAATATGAAGTAAGGGCCTATTACAATTATCGCCGCCTGGGGTATGTAGTGGCTGCCCGGTATGCTTTTTCCGTTGACCAGCGGAAACAGCCGGTAGCAGAAAACGTTCCGGGAAAAAGACTGCCGGTGAAAACGGAAAAAACTGCTTATCAGGCCGGCGAAACAATCAACGTGATTTTTTCCGATGCACCCGGTAATGACTCGGACTGGATATGCATAGTCCCGGCCGGTTCTCCGGATACCGAAGCCGGGGAATATCAATACACACCCAAAGGGATGAGTCAGGGTTCTCTTGTCTTTAAACCGCCGGCGACGGGAGTTTATGAAGCCAGGGCCTATTACGATTATAGCCGAAAAGGATATACAGTGGCGGCCCGTTATAATTTTTCCGTAGGTATTCCGGTTCAGGCGGCAATTGCCGGTGCCATTCCGGAAGGTAAGGAGCAAACGGAAGTTGCGGAAGCCCTTCCGGAGAAAACAGCCGATTCGGAAACGGCAACACCGTCTCCGGAAGGTAAAGAGCAGACGGAAGTTGCCGCGGCGTCTCCGGAGAAAAAGCCGGAACCGGAAATAATCCGGCAGGTAATTCCGCCGAGCGGTTACACCATGGAATATGCGCCGGTGGTCTCTCATCTGACCGTCGGTTCGTTTGCCGCCGCCCTGGAACTTGCTGACAGGAATTATCAGGCATCCCAGGCCAAAGGCGGTGCCAATCAGGACAAACATTTGAAACTTTTGGAAAGAGGGAAAATCGCCCTGGCCGCCGGGAATTATGATCAAACTATTGCCGATCTGCATGAAGCGGAGAAACGTTTTCTTACCATTGAGGGGACGGTAAGTATTCCGGAAGGTTTGGGATCGCTCGCAACGGACGATACCGTGGCCGAATACGAACCCGAGATGCACGAAAAATTAATGATTCCCCCGTATCTTGTCCTGGCCTATCTGGGGAAAGGGGATTTTGACGGGGCAAGGGTGGAAAGAAATAAGACCATCAACAGAATTAATCAGTACATCGAAGAAAATCCGGAGCGGGCCTACCTGGAAAATCCCTTCGCCCGGTTATTGAGTGCGGTCGTCTACGAAATGGAAGGAAAGCATGATGATGCGAAAATAGAATATCGCAAAATGAAATGGGACGATGAAATTGCCCGTCTGGAAAATAAAAAGGAAAAAGCAAATGACCTTATCGTCTTTGTCGATGTGGGAATGGCTCCCCAAAAATATGAAGTGAAATACGGACCTGCTACCGTAATAGCCGGGGCAGGATCGGTAACTCTGGGATTTACCTATGCCGCTTACAATGCTATGGAGGCGACTGTAGAGAACTGCACGATAACCGTTGACGGAAAGCCCATTGGGAAAACAAACAAGATTTATGATCTGGAAAAGACGATCTTCGGCCAGTATGAACGCAACAAGGATGCCATGATGGCAAAACTGATGGCGCGGATGACTGGTAAGGCCGCTGCTCAGGTAGGTGCTCAAATGCTGGCGGAGCAGGCTTTGAAAAATGTTCCGTTCGGCGGGCTGTTTGCAAAAGTTGCGATCGGTGTGGCGAGCAGCCAATGGATTGCAGCAGAGAAGGCGGATTTGCGCAGCTGGGTGACTCTTCCCCGGCAAGTACATTATTTAAGGATAAATGAACTCGGACCGGGCGATCATACACTTGCCGTTGAATATAACGGAGGCACCCAGACTCGGCAAGTGACCATAGAGGAGGGAAAGATTGGTGTCGCTTATTTTTTTGCGGCAAGATAATACTGTCGTCCGTTTCTCTGTTGGGTTAGAGAGATCCGGAAGATCCGGAATCTTTGTCATTTTTTAATTATAGAAAAACACGGAAATATTTGCTAAGCCGTTGTTCAAAAACTTACGGCAAACGGTTCCTGAAAAGCCCCGAAACTAATTTCAAGATTGGAATTAAATATGATACGCGAGGAAATTGAAAAAGAAATTAAAAATATTTTCCGCCGGGAATTTGAAGTTGAGAATCCCGGCCTCGATGATAACCTGCGGGAAGCATACGGATTCGACAGTATCGATGCTATTGAGCTTTTGCTCGAAATAGAAAAAATGCTTGGTTTTGAGCTTACGCAGGAAGAAAAAAAACAGGCCATGGAAATCCGTACGATAAACCAGATTTGCGACTATGTTGAAAAAATTATCCGGGCAAGAGTGGCGGCGGGAAAATAATTTATGGAACGCAGGGTAGTCATTACAGCCTGTTCGGCGATAACGCCGATCGGTCACGGGAAAGATAAAATAGTGGAAAGCCTGCAAAAAGGCGTCTCCGGCGTAAAGCCTCTCCGGGAAGATGAGTTGATCGGGCGTTACATTCATTCCCGGGTTTACGGAACAGTGGACTATCCGATTGATTATGATTTTCAGCGGCAATACCGGAAAACAATGGCGCCGTGCACTTATTATGCCTGCCAGGTGGCACGCGAAGTTCTGGAACAATCGGGGTTATCTCGGGAATTTATAACTTCCGGCAAGCTGGGTGTTGCGTTCGGTTCCATTCACGGCAGCCCTTCCACGCAGCGGGAGATTTACCGGACCTTTTTCGGTATGGCGGATAAAAGCGCTTATTCTACTATCGGCGCCGTTGACTATCTGAAATCAATGGTACATACGACCGCCGTCAACATCACCAAGATGTTCGGCATTACCGGCCGGGTGATTTCTTCCTGCACAGCCTGCACGACGAGCAGCCAGTCCCTGGGTTACGGTTATGAGGCAATAAAATTCGGCATGCAGGAAGCAATGCTGTGCGGCGGTGCCGATGAGTACGATACGCTTACGGTTGCTGTTTTTGATAATCTGCTGGCGTGTTCCACGGCCTTCAATAACGAGCCGCAACGTACTCCGCGTCCGTTCGATAAATTGCGTGACGGGCTGGTGGCGGCTGAAGGCGCCGGAGCGCTCATGCTGGAAGAATACGAATTTGCCAAAAAGCGCGGTGCCACCATCCTGGCGGAAGTGATCGGTTTCGCCTGCAACAACAACGGCGGTGACCTGATTCTGCCTAATCTCGGCGGAATAACCAATACACTGAAACTGGGGCTGGCCAACGCAAAAATTGCCGCTTCCGAAGTCGATTTTATCAGCGCCCACGCCACCGCCACAAAAATGGGTGACATTATTGAAGCCCAGGCCATCGGCAGTGTTTTCGGCGACCATCCTTATGTCGTAGGGTTAAAAGGCTATATGGGACATACTATGGCCGCCTGCGGGAGTATTGAGGCTACTCTTGCTCTTTACATGATGCAGGATGGATTCATTGCTCCGACATTGAATCTGGAAGAGATTGATGAACGCTGTGCGATGATCCGGCATGTACAAAAAATTATTGAACATCCGGTTAAAACAGCGGTTATTCAGAATTTTGCTTTTGGCGGAGTAAATACCATTTTGCTTTTGCAAAAAATATCCTGAAGAAGAAATGCTCCCGATGAAGATCATCCAGCGCTTAACTGATTTGGTTATCACCCTGCTTTTATGGTCTTACTTCCTTTTCGGTTCCGTGGCATTTTTCTTTTTATTATACATCCCGGCATATCTTTTTTCCAAAGATCGCGTGAGGACTTTTCAGAAATTAAGTTACCTGCACATGAAGATTTTTTTTACGCTGGTGCGCCTGCTCGTTCTCCGGACAAAATTTGTAATCCAGGAGGAAGTCCGGGCAATCCGTTCATCCGTAATTGTCTGCAATCACATATCTTATCTTGATCCCATCCTGCTGATTTCACTTTTGCCGCAACAGTGCACGATAGTTAAAAGCACTTTTTTTACCGTTCCTTTTTTCGGATGGTTGCTCCGAAATTCCGGATATATTCCATCCACCCCCAGCGAAATGACGGGACCGGCAATGATCAAAAATCTGGAAAATATTAAAAAACATCTGGCTTCCGGCGGCAATTTGTTTGTCTTTCCGGAAGGGACGAGAAGCCGGAACGGAAAACTCACGGAATTCAATAAAGGCGTCTTCAGTATTGCCCGTTACTGCGCGGCGCCGTTGCAATTGGTTTTGCTCCAAGGTACGAATGATCTTTTCCGGCCGGGATCATTTTTATTCGGAACTCGCAATTTTAGCCGGATTGAGGTAAAAATTATCCGCTGCCTGAAACCGGATTACGCCAGTGAAAATTTTTCCGCCGCCGTTCTTGCCGATCAGTCCAGAGCGTTTTTTGAAGATGCCGTTTCCCGGGACGCGGACAGGTAAGTGCAAAACTCAGGTAGAACGGCCTTAAAATCCGATGAATAAGGCGCAGACAAACGGGATGGATCATGCCAGGAAAAAAACGAATTGTAATCACCGGATTAGGGACGATCAACGCTGTTGCCGATAATGTTTCCGATTTTGCAGCGGCATTACGCGCGGGAGTATGTGGTATCGGCCCGCTCAATCTTTTTGAAACATCCGGATTCCGCTCCCAAAACGGCGGTCAGATTAAAAATTTTGCCGCCCGTAATTACATACCGCGGGATTTTTCTCTTAAACGGATGTCCCGTGCGGATATGCTTTCTTTGGCCGCAACTCTTGCGGCATTTTCCCAGGCCGGACTTTATCCCCTGCCTCCGCAGCTTAAGGAAGAAACGGGTGTGTCCATCGGCGGCGGTTCCGGCGGACTTTTAGAGGCGGAGTTCTTTTACCGGGATTACCTGAAAAAAGGCGGCGGGCACGTGCATTTTTCCGGCTTATCCAGTGTTTATTGCGCATCTTCCGCCGATCGCATTGCTTCCACCCTGGGACTGTCCGGTCCCAAAGCAACTTTCATGACAGCCTGTTCGGCCGGGGCCACAGCCATCGGATATGCGAGGGATCTGATCGTAAACGGCCAGGCGCGAATCATGCTGGCCGGCGGTGTCGAGCCCATGTGCCGGATAACATACGCGGCGTTCAACGCTCTCAAATCGCTCGATCCCGGTGTCTGTCATCCCTTCGACCGGGACCGCGAAGGGTTGTCATTAGGAGAGGCGGCGGCTGTCCTGGTTCTGGAATCACTGGATACGGCTTTGGCCCGGGGCGCCCGGGTTATCGGCGAGCTTTTGGGATACGGTGTTACCTGCGATTCCTTCCATATGACGGCACCAGATGAAAAAGCATCCGGCGCCGTTCGTTCCATGCGGGCGGCTCTTTCCGACAGCGGTCTTACACCTCACGATGTCGATTATATAAACGCCCACGGTACGGGAACGCCGGTCAACGATGTAATGGAGACCACGGCGATCAAGGAAGTATTCGGTAGGCGCGCCTATAATCTTCCGGTGAGTTCCACCAAAGCCATGACCGCCCATACGCTGGGGGCGGCCGGCGCTCTTGAAGCTATCGTCAGCCTGCTTGCACTTCAGCACGGTTTTATACCGCCGACGATTAATTACCGCAATCCGGATCCGTTGTGTGATCTTGATTATGTCACAGACGGATCGCGGCCTGCTGACCTGCGCATCGTTCTTTCCAACTCGTTTGCTTTCGGCGGCAATAACACAACACTGATTCTCGGTAAATATGATGAAAAGGGCAACTGGAATGGATAATAAGGAGCCCACTTCCGCTGATCAGAAAATCGTCGTCACCGGCATCGGCATGGTGACGCCTTTGGGCATAGGTAAAAAGGAATTCGGCCGCAGGATTTTTGCCGGAGAAACCGCCATTCGCGAAATTCAGTCTTTCGATACGACGGCGTTCCCGTCTCATTGCGGGGCGGAAGTTAAAGATTTTGCGCCGCGCGATTTCATCTCTGTAAAAAACATCCGGCGGATGGACAGAATTTCCCTTCTGACTACCGCCGCCGCGCGTCTTGCTCTCGACGATGCGGGATTGCAGGTAACCGCCGGCAACCGGGACCGCATCGGTATTCTGCTGGGCACGTCTTTCGGCGCCACCGATGTCACCGAGCAGTTTGCCCGGACGCTGATTACCGAAGGACCGCATCTGGTCAATCCTATTTTAGTGCCGAACACGGTAATGAATGCGCCGGCCGGGCATGCTTCCATTGAATTGGGATTTCGCGGAGTCAATACTACGGTGACTCATTACGCCGTTTCCGCGGAAACGGCGATAGCTTACGCAGTATCGGAAATACGCCGTGGTGCGGCTGATTTCATGCTGACCGGCGGTGTGGACATTTTATCGAAATTCTACTATGAAACACTGACCCGGTTCTCCTGTCTTTCTCCTCTGGATGGGAGAAGTGAAGCCGCCCGGCCTTTTGACCGTAACCGCAACGGCATGGTGGCCGGAGAAGGTTGCGGTATTTTATGCCTGGAAACTCTGCGCTCGGCTCTGGCGAGAGGGAAAAAACCTTATTGCGAAATAAAAGGTTTCGGCCAGAGTTCATCGCCCGCCGCGCCTGCCGGTTGGCCCTGTGATCCGGAGACGGTTTTACGAACGCTGCGGCGCGCGCTGCAAAATTCCGGAATTGAATCCGCGGATATATCGGTTATAATGGCGGCGGCAAACGGCGGTATTGAGCCGGATCGCATGGAAGCCCGGGCTTACACTGAAATGTTCGCTCCGTGTGCACAAAAGCCGCTCATCACCTCCGTAAAGGGTGCTGTGGGCGAGAGTTTTTCCGGCGGTGGTATTCGGGCTTGCACTCTGGCGTTATCTGTGGAAGAAGGATTTTTACCGCCGACCGTCGGGCTTAATTTACCGGAAGTGTGCGGAAACTTTGTCCTCAAAGAAAAAAAGGCAGTGAATATAAAAAATGCGGTTCTGGCCGGCATATCCTTCGGCGGAACTTATGTTTATATAATTTTAAGCTGCGGCGAAAGTTAGGAAGGAGCGATTTTGAATATCGGGGAATGGATCAGCAAACGGGCGATTATTGCACCGGATAAGCCGTTTCTGGCGGAGAAAAACAGGGTTTACGACAACCGGCAGTTTGCCGCAAAAGTAAATCGGACCGCCCGCGCGCTGGGACACCTGGGAGTGGCTAAAGGAATGCGCATCGCGCTTCTGCTGTCCAATTCCAGTGAGTTTCTGGAGATATTTTTCGCCTGTGCCCAAACCGGAATTATCATGGTTCCCCTGAATTTCCGGCTGGCCGTTCCGGAGCTGTTATATATTCTTCGTGACAGCGCACCGGAAATGCTCATCTATTCGCCTGAATTTGCAGCAAGGATTGCCGAGATCAAAACCGCCGGCGTTCATACGAAATATTATTGCCTCACTGCCGCACAGGTTTCGGGCGATCCGGTATTTGAGGATTATGTCGAAGGACTTGAGTCTGAGGAGCCGAAGGCAGCAGCGGAAGTCGGCCTGCCGGATCCGCTGTTTATCATGTATACATCCGGTACAACCGGCGATCCGAAAGGAGCGGTGCTCACGCATCAGAATATTCTGTTCGGCGCCATCCATTCACTTTTGGGTTACGGTATCGACCGTTCTTATAAATCGCTTGTTGTTGCGCCCCTGTTTCATATCGGAGCGCTCGCAGCTTCCGTAACACCGATTGTTTATGCGGGCGGGAGCCTGGTGGTCAGCAGCTTTTACAGCGCTTCGGAGACCCTCGAGACCATCTGCCGGGAAAAAGTGAACTACATGTTTGCCGTGCCGGTAATGTATCAGCTGATGGCCAATGCGCCGGAATGGAGCGAATCTGATCTGTCGCATGTCCATTTCTTTATTTCCGGCGGTGCGCCGATCCCCCTGCCGGTTATCCGGAAATATCAGGATGAAAAAGGTGTGGGATTCGTGCAGGGATATGCGCTGACCGAAACCGGGAGGCTTACTTCGCTCGATCTTGAGGATTCGATCCGCAAGGCGGGTTCGGTCGGCAAGGAAGTGTTTCATGTGGATCTCCGCATCGTGGACGACGGGGGATGCGATGTCCGGCCGGCTGAGCCGGGAGAAATTATCGTCCGCGGGCCGAATATTTTTGCCGGTTACTGGAACAAAGAGGCGGCCACAAAAGCCGCCTTTGCCGGCGGCTGGTTTCGTACGGGCGATATGGGACGGCGTGATGAAGAAGGTTTTGTTTATATTGTCGGGAGAAAAGTCGAGATGATCATCTCCTCCGGCGAAAATATCTATCCTGTGGAAGTGGAGCGCGCGCTGCAGGGAATTCCCGGGATCAGGGAGGCGGCCGTTGTCGGGCTTGCTGATTCCAAAAGAGGCGAAGTGGTCGGTGCTTTTATTATTAGGGAAAAAGATGCGCTGATAACGGAAAGCGCTGTTGTGAGCGCGCTTGACGGGAAAATCGCCTGCTATAAAATTCCCCGGAAGATATTTTTCGTCGACGAATTTCCCCGTAATTCGGGCGGCAAGATTCTGAAGAGAATTTTAAAAAAACGGGCGGAAGAAAACGGAACGGAAAAGGGCTGATTATGTTGGGCGGCTGGTATCGGCATGTGCCGGTGTCCGTCCCTTCAGTCCTCAACTTTCAGTCTTCAGCCTGATTTATCGAGGCTTTATATGGAAATTGTTCCTTATCGGGAAGAGCATCGCATTTTCCGGGAATCTTTCCGAAGGTTTCTGGAAAAAGAAATTATTCCGCATGTGGATGTTTGGGAGCGCGACGGCATTGTGCCGCGCTGGGCCTGGGAAAAACTGGGGAAGGGCGGATTTCTGTGTACGTCGGTTCCCGTGGAATACGGTGGAGCGGGCGCCGATTTTCTGTATTCGGCAATTTTGATTGAAGAAATGGCGAAAGCAAATTTCTACGGCCTTTCCGCGCGTCTGCACGGCGATGTTGTTGTGCCTTATCTGGTGCAGCTTGCCACCGAGGAACAGAAGAAAAAATATCTGCCCGGATGCATCAGCGGCGAGCGGATCATGGCGATTGCCATGAGTGAACCGCAGGCGGGAAGCGATCTGGCCGGTATCAGAACCACCGCTTACGCCGACGGTGATTCGTTTATTATGAACGGGCAGAAAACATTTATCTCCAACGGAATCAATTGTGATCTGGTTATTGTTGTGGCCAGGGATCCCCGTGAGGAAAATCCCCATGCCGCCGTTGATTTGTTTCTGGTGGAGGCCGGCACTCCCGGTTTTACAAAGGGTAACCGTCTCGATAAAATAGGCTGGCGCAGCCAGGATACGGCGGAACTGTTTTTTACCGATTGCCGGATACCGAAGGAAAACCGCCTGGGTAAAAAAGGCACCGGATTTAAAAACCTCATGACCAATCTCCAGCAGGAACGCCTGGTCTGCACCATCGGAGCTCAGACGGCCGCCGAATTTATCCTCGCCGAGACGATTCGTTATTGCCGGGAAAGGCAGGTATTCAGCAAACCTCTTACCGGATTTCAAAACACGCAGTTTGCGCTTGCGGAAATGGCCGCGGAAGTAAAAATCGGTCGGACTTTTGTGGATAAAATGATTGTGGAACACTGGCAGAAAAACGCCGTGGTCATTGATGTCTCCATGGCTAAGCTCTGGATTACGGAAATGGCCTGGCGGGTGGCCGACCGCTGCCTGCAACTCTTCGGCGGCTACGGCTACTGCGAGGAATATCCGATTGCCCGCGCCTGGCGCGACATCCGGGTCACCCGTATTGTCGCCGGAACAAATGAAATCATGAAACAAATTATCGCCAAGGCAATTATAAAATAAAAGACTGGAAATAAATATTCTCATGAAATTTAAACTAATTTATCCCCGGTGGGAAAAACTTGATCGTCAGACGCGGTTTCAACTGCCGCCGCACGGGCCGGTTGTTTTTGCCGCGGCGCTGCCTCCGGATGTGGAAGTCGAATTTATTGATGAAAATGTGCAGGAACTGACAATTGAGAAGGACGCCGATTTTATAGGCATATCAATGATGCTGACCGCCCAGGTCAAACGCGGTTGGGAGATTGCCGATGCCTACAGGAAACTGGGCAGCAAGGTAATTTTCGGCGGAATAGCCACCATGCTGCACGCCGAAGAAACGGCCGCCCATGCCGATGCGGTCTTTATCGGCGAGGCGGAAGGGCGGATGGAACAGGTATTTGCCGATTTGAAAAACGGCCGGCTGCAAAAGATTTATAACTATTATCAGAATTTTCCGCCGATTGAGAGTGTCGGTTCGGCGCGGCGCGATATTTTAAACCGCGAACTGTATAATTACCGGGGAGTGCAAATGGTCGATCTTGTGCACGCTTCCCGCGGCTGCCGTTTCAACTGTTATCCCTGCTGTGTCAACTTTTTAGGCGGCCGGCAGTTTCGTCCCCGTCCTTACGACCGGGTCATTGCGGAGATGTCCGCTATCGACAATAACCGCCTTTTTATTGTCGATAATTCACTGGCGCAGGATAAAGATTGGGAAATCGGGCTTTTTAAGGAAATGATTCCGCTCAAGAAGAAATGGTGCTGTCATCCGATTGAAAATGACGACAAGGTGCTGGATCTCGCAGCCCAGGCCGGAGCCTGGTTTGTTTATCAGGCGATATTTGATTCATCCGACTTTATCCGCGATCGCATTAAGAGATATCACGATTACGGAATCGCCGTCGAAGGCAGTATCCTTCTGGGACTTGATTATCATACGGAAGATTATATTAAAAAGCTGGTCGATTTTCTGCTGGCGATAGAGCTCGATATGGCGGAATTTACGATATTGACGCCTTTTCCGCACACCCGGACATTTGACGATCTCGCCTCGGCCGGGAGAATTTTTTCCCATGACTGGAACGACTATACCTGCGGCAAGGTGGTATTTCAGCCCAAATTGCTGACGCCGGAGCAGCTCCAATCGCTGTACTACTATGCCTGGGATAAATTCTATGAAGAAGAACCGCAGAATTATAAGATGTTTAAAATGCTGAAAAAAGTTATAGATAAGGAAAAACAGGACGGAACCTATAAAGCACGTGTGCGTTGATAGGTTCATGTTGGAAACAAAGGGGAGACGTTGGAAAAATGAAAAAAATCGGTAAAAAATCGATTCTCGTTATTGACGGAAACAATGTCGGTTTTGACGATATTATCGCCGTGGCGCGGGATGGAATGAAGGTGAAAATAAGCGGAAACAGGGAATTTGTCCGCCGTATGGAAAAAACACGGCAAATACTTATGGAATCACTGCGCCGGAATATACCTGTCTATGGTGTGACGACCGGCTATGGCAAGTCCTGCGGCCGAAGGATGTCTATGTCCACCGCTCTTACGAACGGCGAAAATATTTTCCGCTTTCACGGTTGTGGTACGGGAGATCCCATCGGGATTGAAGAAACCCGTGCTGCAATGCTGTGCCGGATAATCTGCCTGGCCCGGGGATATTCCGGCGTATCCGTCGCGCTGCTTCGCCAGATGGCGGATTTTTTAAATTGCGGAATAACACCGGTAGTTCCCTGTGAGGGATCGGTAGGTGCTTCCGGCGACTTGACTCCGATGTCGTATATCGGCGCCTGTCTTGCCGGCGAGCGGGAAGTGTTTTATCGCGAGGAGAGAATGCCGGCGGATAAGGCCATAAAAAAGGCCGGGCTTAAATCTTATAAATATTTACCCAAAGAACCTCTTTCCATGGTGAATGGTACTACAACGATGACGGGAATCGCTGCCGTTGATGTGGAGAGAGCAGGCCGTATTCTTGATGCCGCAGTTTACGCTACCGCCCTTTCCGTTCATGCCCTGAAAGGGAACGCCCATCATTATCATCCGGTGCTTTCGGAAGCCAAACCTTTCCCCGGGCAGACGCTTGTTGCCGCCCGGATTGCAAGACTGCTTTCGGCAAAGGTGGCGGCGAGTAAGCTCGAAGATGATGCACTGGAGACGCTGCAGGATCCTTACTCGCTGCGCTGTGCTCCCCAGGTGCTGGGAGTTCTCGCCGACGGACTCGCCTGGATAAAAAAATGGGTGGAGACCGAAGCCAACAGCTCTAATGATAATCCGCTGTTTGATCCGGCATCGGGGGCGGTACTTATGGGCGGAAACTTCTACGGCGGTCATATCGCCTTTGCCATGGACGGCTTAAAAGCCGCACTGGCATCGGTTGCCGATATGTGCGACCGTCAGGTAATGCTTCTGGTTGATCCTCATTTAAACAGGGGATTGCCGGGGGATCTGGTGCGGACTTTCAGCGAAGAAGACGGCCTGCGTCATGGCTTTAAAGCGATGTCCATTTCTTCGTCGGCTCTCGCGGCGGAGGCCTTGAAAGGCACAATGCCGGCTGCGTCTTTTTCCCGTTCCACGGAATCGCACAACCAGGACAAGGTCAGTATGGGTACTATCGCCGCACGCGATGCCGAAAGGATTTGCACCTTGACGGAGCGGGTTCTCGCCATTCACCTGCTTGCGGCGGTACAGGCCTGCGATATTCGGGGAAATGTGCAGGTGCGGCCGTTTTTGGCCCGCGCTTGCGAAAAAATTCGTCTGGTCAGCGCACCGGTTGTGGAAGACAGGCCGCTCGATGCCGACATTGAAGACATGTGTGCGGCGATTCGCTACTCCGATTTTTTTACAGGATTGGAAAATGGACGAAAATAAAAAAAGTTTCGAAGTAAAATTATCCGTGCCCTTTTTTGATCTGGATCCGATGCAGATCGTCTGGCACGGCAATTATCTGAATTATTTTGAAGTGGCGCGCGCTGCGCTCTTTGATCATTACGGTGTTGATTTGTATTCCTATTATGAAAAACACAAATTGATTTTTCCCATAATCCGGACTTCCACCAAGCATATTTACCCTCTACGTCATCGCGATGAAATCATCGTCCGCGCGACGCTTGTTGATGCCCGTGTCAAACTGGTCGTCGATTTTGAGGTTATAATGGCCACAGACGGTAAACTCTGCGCCCGCGGGCGAACAGAACAGGTGACCGTAAAGATTCCGGAAATGGAGACAATCTTCAGAATTCCGGAGGATATCCGCAGGGCTTTAGGTTTTTTAAATGGATGAATTACTGAAAAAATCTTTTACGGCCGGCGTGGAACGTGTGGCCGCCTGGGCGGATTTACTCGATTCCATAAATGTGTTTCCGGTGGCCGACGGTGATACCGGCCGCAATCTGTCCATCAGTCTCATGCCGCTCATGTCCGGCAAGACGGATCAGGAAATGGTGATCCGCGAGCTTCTTTTATCCGCCCGCGGCAACTCCGGTAATATCGCCTCCCGTTTTTTTTCGGCATTCTACCGGGCGGAAACCCGGCAAAATCTCTATAAGTGTGCCGAAGAGGGACGCAAACGTGCCTGGCGCGCGGTAAATGATCCCCGTCCGGGAACAATGCTCTCCGTTTTTGATATGCTTGTCGAGTCATGGCCTTCTCCAACTGCCGATCTTGACCGCAAGACGATAGATTCCATCATGGAGCATCTCGAAAAAACGGTGCAGGGCACCTGTGCAATACTGCCGAAATTGAAGGACGCCGGTGTTGTGGATGCCGGTGCTTTGGGCATGTATATTTTTTTTGACGGCTTTTTCCAAACGCTTGCGGAATCGGAGCAGGAATACCGGCCGGTCACCGAGCTATTTAAAAATCACCTGCATATTTCTTCCGGATTTCAGGAAAATTCAGAAGCAGGCTACTGCGTGGATTTTGTCGTTGAGGCGCGAAACTTGTCGCAAAGTGAACTGGCAAACATAACGCGAGATCAGGAAAGTGTGATTGTAATTCCTGAAGGTGATCTTTATAAAATCCACCTGCATACCGATAATATAGCAAAAGTGAGAGATGAAGCGGCAAAATTCGGCAGCATGGTAAGCTGGGAGGATGACAATCTCCGCGAGCAGATTGACGAATTTAAAAACGCCGGATTTAATAAAACTCTGCATATAATGACCGATGCCGCAGGTTCCTTAACCCGTGCCGATGCAAAAAAAAACGGTCTTACCCTTCTTCCGAGCTATCTGACCATAGGAGTAAAGAGCCTGCCCGAAACGAATTTTCATCCGCGGGAACTTTATGCCGCCATGAAGCGGGGAATTAAGGTTTCCACGTCCCAAGCATCGGTTTTTGAGCGGCATCAGTTTTATGAAAGCGTGACGGCCAGGTTTGACCGGGTGATGTATCTTTGCGTTGGTTCCGTCTATACGGGCAATTTCAGCACTGCTGCGGCATGGAAAAGACAGCACGATTGGCAAAATCGTCTGATTATTATTGATACAGGTGCCGCTTCGGGACGACTGGCGTTAATCGTGCTGGCCACCGCCCGATTTTTGAATAAAACAAACGATGTGGAAAAGACGATTGTCTTTGCCCATAGGGTGCTGGAAGTCTGTGAAGAGTATGTTTTTCTGGACAAACTGGAATATCTGGCTGCAGGGGGAAGATTATCCAAAACAAGTGCTTTTTTCGGTGATATGCTGAAAATGAAGCCGGTCATATCGCCACAGCCGGAAGGAGCAAAAAAGATCGGAGTGGTGCGCAATTCAGATGACCAGATAAAGATGGCGCGGGAGCGTCTGGCGGCCGCGCTGGCAAAAGATGCAAAAGCACTGATCATGCTTGAGTATTCCGATAATTACGATCTGGTGGCGCGCAAAATTAAGTCGCTCATCGCCGAAGATTTTCCGCAGGCCGAAATAATTCTCCAGCCGTTGTCGCTGACATCCGGTGCGCATATGGGGCCGGGGACTTGGGCAATAGCATTCTTGCCAGAGATGAAAACAGAACAAGATGTTTCATACTGGAAATGATTTTTTTGGGAAGTGCCATTATCGGCGCAGGTTTTTTCCCGATACATATACAAATTCTTGAGAGTCTGGACATTTGGTTATCCCCCGCCGGCGGGGGCGAAGGGGGTGGTAGGGTTGTATGGAAGCTGATAAAAATAATTTATGCAGCTACAATAAACGTTTACAACCTTTTGCCAATAAGCTTCGCAAAGAGATGACCAAGGGAGAGGCATGTTTATGGAAATATGTTTTGCGAGCCGGACGAATGAAAGGTTATCAATTCCGAAGGCAAAGACCGGTTTTAGATTTCATTGCCGACTTTATGTGTAAAGAGCTTCGTTTAGTTATAGAGGTTGATGGAATTACCCATGACAATAAATTAGAAAAAGACAACCATAGAGACGATAAGCTTAGACAAGCTGGTTTTTATGTTTATAGATTTACAGATGAAGAAGTATTGACGAATATAGAAGGTGTCATGATGGCGATTGAAAGGATTATTGACGAAATAATACCTCCCCCTGCCCCCTCCAAAGGGGGACAACCACCCTCTGCACTCCCGCCAGCGGGGGACAATGAGTGACACTTTTCCCTCCCGGAGAGACGTGGCTACTAATGAGAAATTACAGTATTAGAGAAAAATAATATGAGTGCCGAAAAGAATAAAAACCGTTTTGCACTGATCATCCCCGCATACAACCATGGCGGTACGGTAGGAAAGGTTGCACGGCAGGCACTGGCTTTGAATATTCCGGTGTTCGTTGTCGATGACGGATCAACGGACGATACCGCAGCCGAGCTGAAGAGCGTTCCCGGAATTCAGGTTATCCGTCATCGGAAAAACACAGGCAAGGGAGCGGCGATTCTGAGCGGATTTGCCGCTGCGGCGATAGTTGCCGACTGGGCGATTACAATAGATGCCGACGGTCAGCACTATCCGGAAGATGCTCCGTCTCTGATTGCGGCAATTCCGCAGGGGATGCGCGCAATTGTAGTGGGGGCGCGAAAAGGCATGCAGGAAGAACATGTTCCCTGGACGAGCCGTTTCGGCAGGCATTTTTCCAATTTCTGGGTGTGGCTCTCGGGTGGGCCTTTTCTTTCCGATTCCCAAAGCGGCATGCGCATTTATCCTCTGCCCGAGGCCATGGTTTTGCCCGTAAAAGCAAGGCGCTTTCAGTTTGAGGTGGAAATTATCGTACAGGCCAGGAGAAAGGGACTGGCGGTTCTGGAGGCTCCGGTGCGTGTTAACTACAATCCCGGTGGCGCAAGAATCTCCCACTTCCGGCCGTTCGTTGACTTTGTCCGGAATTCTTTAACGTTTACGCGCCTCATATTTACTCGAATATTTTCCCTGCGCTGAGATAGGCTGTTGAAAACCGCTTATCTGCGGCGTTGCGCTCCGTTCGCGTCGCTGCGACCTACGCATAAAGTAGGCCTCACTCCGCGATACTCGCGCGCCTTGCAGCTAAGCAGTTTTGAACAGCCTGTTCCTGTGCAGACCGAAGTTCACGTACCAGATGGATGGCTTAAAAGTTACGCAGAACCATCTACGTCGGGCAGGCATCTGCGGAGTAAATCCGACGAATGCCGGATGCGCTTCGGCTCTCGCTGCTCACGTACCTCTAAAGTACTCTCCACTGCTCGATTCTCGCGATGCCTTGCCTCTGAACCTTTTTGAGCAGTCTGTAAAAAAGCGGTGTTTTGTTGTTTTCTTCGGCTAACTTTATTGGCTTAGTCTGCCTGGCAGGGAACGCAGGCGTATGAGGCTGTATCGCAATTACCTTTTTTGTCATTCCGGCGCAGGCCGGAATCCAGTGATTTTAATAATTTCTGGATACCGGCGTCCGCCGGTATGACTCTATGGCGAACTAAGGGGTCTCTGTTAACTTTTTAACTTTCCGCCAGTTCAGCAAAAGCTAAAAGGGTATTGTCCTTTAATTCCTAGTCCAGGTTACAGAATTTTATTAACTTTTCATAGCGCTGCGGGAACTCCGGCTTCATGCGCAATCCGAAAAAAGGTGTCGGAACTCGTGATACGCCCCGCTTATGGGTAATTTCCAGACCTTCCAGTACCGCTGCAAGCTTGCCGCCCGGTATCGAAAAAACCATTTCGTCATCAGCCGTCATGGCAAAAAGCCTTTCTCCCTGGGCCGGAATAATAACATTGCATTTGCCGCTGAGATAAGGATAAATGAACTCCTGCGCGCAGGCACAGCGTCCGGAAAACCTGGATTCAATAGCTCCGCCTTCGTGATAGAGAGCACCCTGCACAAGCCTTATTATCTGAGCCGGCGATCCGTATACCAAAACCAGGTCGGGATCGAAGTCAACTTTGTTTAATGGTCCGATGAGAATGCAGCCGATAGAGCCTACCGGCGCTTTCGGCTGCAGCGACTGTGTTTTCGCTCCGGCTTCGATGGTTGAGGTAAAATCGGGATGAATAATCTCTCCGCGAGTTACGAAATCGGGATCTTCGCAGAATCCGAAAATGGGAATGGAAAGGGGGCAGGCCATGTCTCCCTGCGCAAACCCGATGTTCCAGCCATAACGGCGGGCCATATTGACGCCCTGGCAAATATTGAGCCTGTGCCCGGCAATTTTTACCGGATTGCGGTAGTTGTCGGGTGTTTCTTTTTCCTTTGATATCTTAACACCCACGGGGAAAGTCAGCGGCCTGATATATTGCTCAATTATTGCGTTCATCTGTTCGTTTTTCATAATTCTTCATAATCCTTTCTTGTTTTGGGCAGGACATCCGTCCCGAATAATGCCTGTCAGTTTTTCTGATGTGCGTCCTTCAATATTTCAAAAATAACAAAATTGGCGGCCATAAGACCGATGATTCCCGGTATGGTGGAAATGCTGGGCAGCGCCCGGCGTTTTCGTCCGCGATCGTATGGCCCCGTGGATTCTTTCAGGTTCCAGGTGGGATCTTCTTCTGCGGCGGCAACAGGCGGTTCGGTTGAATAAATTACGGGAGGATCGGCGGCAATCTTCCTGCTGCGCAAATGGCGTCGCAGTGCCCGGGCCAAAGGGCAAGCGGATGTATTGTTCAGCATGCCGATGCGGACCTCCGACGGATCCGTCCGGGAACTTGCTCCCAGCGCCGAAATTATCCGGATATTATGCTCCGTGCAGTGCTTGATCAGTGCTGCTTTAGGGTTGAGGCTGTCAATGGCGTCAATTACGAAATTCAGATCCGGCGTGATCAATTCATCCGCCGTGTCACAGTGAAAAAAGGCATGCCGCACATCCAGCTGCAGGTTGGGATTGATGGCGAGCAGGCGTATCCTGCCGGCCTCGACTTTGGGCGTGCCGATATTTGTCGACAGAGCAATCAACTGGCGGTTGATATCGGTTGCCTTGACGATATCGCAATCAATGATGCGGAGCTTGCCTATGCCGGCACGGACAAGGGCTTCTGCGGCATAGGAACCTACCCCGCCCAGACCGACTACCGCGACAGTCGCCTTTTGCAACCGTTCGAATCCGACACGGCCGTAGAGCATGATGCTCCTGGAAAAAAAATCGCTATTCATGTTTTTTTTCACTCTGATTATATTCTTTTGAAACGATCATGAAAGAAATATTTTGTCAAACAGTTTCAGGGTATTTTGCGTGCTTAACCTGCATATATCGGCAACAGACAGTTTTCGGATCGCGGCGATCCTTTGCGCAACCTCAAGCACCTGAATTGGTTCAACAGCGGAGGCTGCTGTCGATTCGGTAGCGATGGAGGGCGCATCCGTTTCCAAAAGGAGGCGTTCCAGGGGAACGGCCTCGGCGGTGCGGTGATACTTCCGGGCATTTTCTCGTGTTACCGACCCCGAAAAGGCTATGTAGAAACCGAGGTCTGTAAATTTGGCCATGGCGTCTCTCCCGCCGGAGTAAGAATGAAGTACGCCTTTTATTCTGCCCTGATATTGGCGTAAAATCTCGTATAGTTTATCATAGGCTTTGCGGCAATGGATCAGCACGGGCAGTCTGAGTTCCGCCGCCATATCCAGTTGACAAATGAATGCCGGCGCCTGAATCCCGACGGAAGGACACTCAGGGGAAAAATCCAACCCGATTTCTCCGATAGCGATAGCATCTTTGCGGTTGATATAGGAGCGAATGACGGTAAAATCGGCATCCTCTGCTATGAACCAGGGGTGAAGACCATAGGCGGGAAAGACAAAACCGGGAAAGCTTTCGGCCAGTTTTGCCGTGCGCTCCAGCGATTCCATGTCGTAAGCCGGAACGATTGCTGATTTTACACCAACGGCTTTTGCCCGCACGATCACTTCCGTTATCCTGTCGGAAAAAGAAGGATCATTCAAATGACAATGGGTGTCAATCAGATTCATTTTGATATTACCAGCCCTTTTTCCACATATCCTCGTCATCGTACACTTTTTCTTCGGCTGCCGCTTCCGCGGCGTCTTGTTCATGGTCGCGGGTTTTGCGGAGATCTTTCTCCTGAAAATATTCCCGGTACCACTCATGGCCGGCGATCATGGCCATTACTTCGCTGGTTCCCGTCCAGATCGAGGCGAGCCGGATATCGCGGTAAATCCTTTCCAGGGGAAATACGTTGGTATAGGCGATTCCGCCCATAACCTGCAGGGAATTGTGGACGACTTTCTGGCAGGATTCCGTAATGAATTTTTTGCTTTCGGAGACCATGCGCCTGATGCGGTTCATGGAAGTGCCTTCATCGACGGCGCGGGCGGTTACATAGGCCATGGCGCGGGCGGCATCAAGCAGCATTGCCGCTTCCGCCACCTGAAAGCTGACTCCCTCAAACTGATTGATAATCTGGCCGAAGGCTTTCCGCCGGGAGGTATATTGCGTGGCGATTTCGAGTGCGGGACGGGCGGCGCCGATTGTCATGGCCGCCGTGCCCAGTCGCTCCGGGATCATCATTGTATTGAAGACGTCATAAGCACCCTGAACTTTCCCGACGATGTTTTCTCTGGGCACTTTTACATTGCGAAAAATAATGCGGCCGGTGCCTCCGCCGCGGCAGCCCATGAGTCCATAAAGATACTTAACCTCCACACCGGGGGAGCGGTCAACAATGAAACAGGTTATTGCCTCCTGTGGCTTTGCTTCGGGGTTGGTACGGGCGTAGACGAGAAAATAATCCGCTCCTTCCGCGCCGACGATGAAACGTTTCTGTCCATTTAAAAGGAAATAGTCGCCGCAGTCGAGGGCTTTCGTCGTTGCTCCGAAAAAATCGGAGCCGCCGCGCGGTTCGGTGAGGCACTCGGCGGCAAACAGCTTGCCCTGCAAAAGCGGCCGGACATATTTTTCTTTTTGTAAATCCGTGCCGTGGCTGATGATGGCGTCACAGACGAGTTCCGCGCCGACACCGAAGACACAGGCAAATTCATACCCCAGGGTTCCCACTTCTTCCATGATCATGCAGGTTGTTACCCAGTCCATATTTCGGCCGCCCCATTTTCTCGGGTAACGACAGCCCAAGAGATTGCGCCTGCCTGCTTCCTCCAGGAATTCTTTGGGGAATTTGATTTTATCGGTGTCCATGTCGAGAATCATCTGGCGCGGTACCCACGCGACAAGCTCGCGTACCTCATCCCGAATCTTTAATTGTTCTTTGGTCAAGAGATAATCGAACATGGCATCCTCCTTGTAATATAAATTTATCCGATAATGCTTGATGCTTGGGAAATTATAACAGAAAATTAAAGTACGGACGAATTAAATTTGCTGATGGATCACGAAAGCACCAAATGCGTGCAGGAGTCAGGTAATAAGCTGACAGCGTTCCCTGTTGCTTTTTTTATTTGAGGCAATTTCGTATGTGTGTTTGACGTTGACATAAAAAACACCGTCTTGTACAGTGCAAGAGTCACAAAAATTTACCTTATCTGAGAAAAATGAAAAAACATCTCATCGAGGAATCGATCCTCTTTATCAGCATTCTGAAATGGGTGGTTATCGCCACAGGCATCGGAGTCATCGTGGGATTATCGACGACTCTTTTTCTGAAGCTGCTCGACTGGTGCATGGCCTTGACCACAGCTTATTCCTATTATTTTTTATTTGCGCCTTTGGGGCTGCTGGTCAGTGCGCTGGTCATTCATTATCTGGAGCCGGATGCCCGGGGGTATGGTATAGAAAAGGTTATCGAGGCCGTGCACAAGCGCGGCGGTAAAATATATGCGGCCATTGTGCCGGTCAAGCTGGTGGCGACAATCATTACTCTTGCCACGGGAGGTTCTGCGGGACAGGTTGGCCCCTGTGGGCAGATCGGAGCTTCTCTTTCATCGGTCGTGGCTGATTTATTCAGACTTAATGTCAGCGACAGAAAAAAACTCGTCATCTGCGGACTGAGCGCCGGATTTGCCTCTGTTCTGGGCGCCCCGTTTGCAGGAGCAATTTTCGGCGTGGAAGTTCTGTATGTGGGCAGCATTGTGTATGAAGTTCTTCTTCCCTCCATCATTGCCGGGATTACGAGCTATCATATGGCGACTGTTTTAGGAATTCATTATCATTATTACCCCGTTAATTTTGTTCCGGCGATTACGGAAGCATTTATCTTCAAGATAGTTCTGGCCGGAATATTTTTCGGCATCTGTTCGATTCTTCTCATTGCAATCCTGAAATACGGGCGCGTGGCCGCGGAAAAAATAACCGCGTCACTGCCCGTGCGGGCTTTAATCGGCGGTGCCCTTCTTATCGCATTGACTTTGTTGTTTTCCAAACAATTTGCCGGTACCGGAGTGGAATCAGTTCAGGCATCTCTGAAAGGAGAAAAAATCCTTCTTTATGCTTTTTTGCTGAAGGCTGTTTTTACGAGTATTACTCTGAATTTCGGCGGCACCGGCGGCATCGTCATGCCTATACTGGCGATTGGGGCGACTGCGGGTAGTTCTTTCGGGGGCGTGTTCGGATTGGACAGAGCTACGTTTTCCGCGGTCGGCATGGTCAGTCTGCTGGCGGGGGCGGCCAATACCCCCATTGCGGCAAGTATTCTGGCTATTGAATATTTCGGCGGCGCCATGGCCCCCTATGCTGCTATCGCCTGCGTGGTCAGTTTTCTCATGACGGGGCACAGAAGTGTTTTTCCCACGCAAATCTTGGCGTTGAAAAAATCTTCTTCCTTTGATGTGGAAATAGGCAAAGAAGTGGTTGATATAAAAACAATATTTAAACACCGGGAAAAATCCCTGGTCGGTTGGGGTTTGAAGATAGGCGGCAAAATCGAAAAATTTTATAACCGCCGGAACAAAGGTGACAAGTAAAAAAATATCCGCTGCTGTCAGGCGGTTTTTATTGCGGCTTGTATCCGAACGGGCCAAAATGTTATTAATGTTCTGTGGTTTGTTGTCGTAGAAAGCGTAGAAAGAGGTAAGGAGTATTTTGCCAAGCGCGGAAATTACCAGACGGGAATTGTTCAAGGCTTGCGAGTCGCTTTTTGGATCGGATATCGACGTATCGGTGGAGTTCCTGCGCTACCTGAAGCCCGCCGGAGTTAAGGCGGCCTATCGGAAGCGGGCGTTCGAAACCCATCCCGACCGCGCGGTTGTTGTTGCCGGTGAGCCCGATTTTTTGGAGAAACGCTTCAAGGAAATCAACCTGGCCTACCAGCTTTTGCAGACATTTCTTAAGGCTCCCTGGAAATACTCCCTCGATGAAACAGGCTCAATTTATAAACGCAGGGAACCGCCGGTAAAAACGGCGGCACGGCGAAAAACCGGCTTCGCAAAAACAGAACCTCTTTATCAGGGGCGGATGCCGTCAAGAAGGCTCTTACTCGGGCAATATCTTTACTATGCCGGGCGTGTTTCGCTTTCCACCTTGATCAAGGCGATTGTCTGGCAGCGCTTGCAGCGGCCTTCCGTGGGTTCCATCGCCGCCAGCTGGGGCTGGATCGAAGGACCGGATATTCTGGATATTTTAAGTTCACGCCGGTACGGCGAAAAATTCGGTGAATGTGCGCTGCGTCGTGGTTATCTTTCCCGCTATAAACTGGGGATGTTGCTGGACAGGCAGAGAGCTATTCAGCCGCCAATTGGAAAATACTTCTTGGAAGAGGGTATTCTTACCTCTTTCGAGCTGTATAGAATAGTTGAAGAAATGAAGAGGCATAACAGGAAATTCTGGTCCTGCTAGATATCCGACTTCTGAATCAAAGCGCTATCTTTGTTGGCTTCGTCGTCGACTTCCTCAACGTATGTATAATACGCTTCGTCGACTCCTCCTTGCCGCCTCGATATCGTCTTTGATTGAGAAGTCGTAAGGTTGTTTGATGGCACTTATCTGCTGCGTTGTGCAGCATTCTTCCCCGGCCTTCGCCGGTGCAGGCTTGCTGCGACGTATACGAAAAATACGTCTCGCTCCTCTGAATTTGCGCGCCTTGTATCTAAACAGCCTGTAAAAATGTTTCCGGTCTGCATGGCCGCCTAAATTCTCCTTGACTCACAGAAGAGCCTTCCCTATACTTCGGCACACAAAAACGAAGTTCTTATCAAAATTAAAACAAGGCATGTAAAATCTTGACCAGCACCGGATGTCTTCATCTGTTGTCCGGACCCGTTTACCGATGGACAAGAAATTGCTAAGCAGGTTGCAGCATGGCTTCTGATTATTATATTACCGCCGACAACGTTTTCGAATATTCAAGGGGGAATTCTCTCTTCGACGGTCTTAATGAAGATCAGATCAAAACGCTGTTTTCCATCAGCAGGGAAATTACGCTCGGCAAAGGCAGCTACCTGATGCATGAAGGAGATCCGGCGCGGGAAATCTTTCTGATTATTGAAGGCGAACTCGAGATCAGCCGTTACAACGCCAAGCATGATCAAAATCATGTGATTGCCACGCTCAAGGCCGGCGATACGGTGGGCGAAGTGGCGCTCCTCGACCGGGGATCGAGATCGGCTTCGGCCTGCGCCGTCTCGTTTTGCCGGCTGCGCAGTGTCTCTTTCGACGACTTGCAGGACATTGCCGATAAAGACAAGTCTATCTACAGCATCTTCTATCATATGTCCCGGAATATCGGTGAACGGCTGCGTCATTCCAACGATGTCGCCCTGCAAGCCATGGAAAAACAGCTTGATGAATTTAAAACCCGGGTCACACTCGGCAATTTCTTCGTCTATATCGTCATCATGCTGTCTTTGTTTACCTTCAGCCTCGACGGCCTGAAATACATCATGACTGCCGGTAAAAACAGCAGTTATATTACTCTTCCGCTCACGCTAGCTTTCTTTGTATTTTTTATTTTCTTCATCAAGACATCGAACTTTCCGCTTTCCACCTTCGGTCTGACGCTGGCCAACTGGAAAAAAGCGGTGCGGGAAGGAATCGTCTTTACCATTCCTTTTGCCGCCGTCATTGTAGCGGTCAAATGGGTATTGATCAGCTCCGTACCGCATTACATGGGGCGACCGCTGATTGAAGGGCTCACGGCGATGAATGCCGATCCCAAAACATGGTGGATGTTTCTGGTCATTTATATTGTGGTTATAGCTCCGCTTCAGGAATTGCTTTCCCGCGGCGGGCTGCAGGGTCCGCTCGAAGAATTTCTTTCCTCCAAATACAAGGTGCCGCTCGCCATTCTGGTTTCCAATCTTCTGTTCAGCACGCTCCATCTGTTCATGTCGCTGGAAATCGGCCTGCTGGTTTTTATCCCCGGCGTTTATTTCGGCTGGCTTTATTCAAGAACCCATAACCTTCTGGGCGTATGGATCGCTCATGCGCTGGTGGGCACGGTGGGGTTGTCCATTGTCGGATTTTAAAGAGAAATATCCAATATAAACCCGGGAATTTCGGTTTTTGGTTATACCGGTTATAGAGGATGTGTCGTAATTATTTTTTTGCCGAAAAGAGTTTTTTGAAGAATCCGCCGGACTTTTTCCCGTTGCTGCCGCTGTTTCCCGCTGCCTTTTGATTCAGCTTCAGCAGGTGATCGTAAAATAACTTGCCTTCCTGAAATTCCGGATTTAATTTCAACGCCTTATCCAGAAATGCTTCCGCCTTGTCTCTTTTGCCGTCTTCAAAATAAGCGCGGGCCGTGTTGTAATATAAGTTTTCATCCTGCGGGGTTATGTTGATCGCTTTTAAGTAGTTACTGACGGCTGCGGCGAATTGTTTTGTTTCCCGGCTTTGCATTCCCATTGTGTTGTAGTGCAGGATGATCCCTTCCTTTATCTCTTCGGAGTCCTGAATTATTTCCGCGGCCTGCGGCAAATTCCCTTCATCGATAAATTTAATGGCTTCTTTGGTCTTACGCTTAATCTCCTCTTTTTTCAGTTCTTCGGTTTTGGCGATTTGCAGTCTTTGTGCTTCCGCTGCTTCATCGTCTTTTTCGATTTTTTGTTTGATTTCCTCTTCCTGGGCGGTAATCATGCTTTTGATGAATTCCAGATTAGTGGCAAGATCGGTATCTCCAAAAGTAAATTCTCCGAAAATTTCCTTGAATTTTTTATGGGCAGCGAGATTTTTCAGAAAGCCTTCAATATCTTCGTGAAGTTCTTTCTTTTCTTTTTCCGTCATGGGGATGGAAGGCATCCGCTCGGCAATATCCTTGAAGGAAATAAGACATGCAGCTATCTTACCCTGCTTGACGTATAACTCGCAGGCATGAAAGCGATGAAATAGTTCAGCGATATTGGAGATTTTTGCCGCCATCTGTTTCCCTCAGTTAAGGAAGGTAAATGGAAAAAACCCCGCCGCCTGATTTGCCGCCGTTCGCGATGGAAATAAAGCCGCTTTTTTCATTTTTCTTGTGCATGCCGGCTACCATCGTCGAAAAATAAATTCCCAGTCCCGTGCTACCCGTCTGGAAATCTACTTCTTTTTTAAATTCGGGATTATTCTTTTCATTGAAAATCATGGCTGCCGGATAACCGGCGCCGTCATCTTCAATCCTTATGCCGAGATAGCCGTTTTCCATAAACGCGCTGACTACGACTTTTTCCCGGGCATAGCGAAAGGAATTGTTGATAACATTATCCAGAACCCCTGCGATAAGGTTACGGTCAAGAACCCAGAAAAGGGCAGGATCGCAATCCGTTTCTATTTTTATTCCCCGGGTGTTGAGCAGAAATTCGTGCTGGGTCAGCATGTCTTCGAGAATATCCCGGATCGAATGATAATCGACATTAATGGCCAGCTGTGATTTTTCCGCTTTATAAATGGAAAGCAGGCGGATTAAACAGAGATTGGAACGTTTAATTTCATATTGCAGCTTGTAAAAATCTGTATGGGAAGGGCATTTCCGTTCGCGGCAATCGGCAATAATATCCTCCAGATTGCTGAAGAGAAGACCCAGCGAATTTTTGGTATCGTGCAGAGTTGAAGCCAGAACATCCGAAAAATCCATTTTACCGATCATAATATGCCTCTTTATTGCAGAAAACAGGCTATCTGCAATCACACTTGTTTTTCAGCCGCTGTTATTGGTGCCGGATTCGCCAACCAGTTCGTTGTACATTTCCAGAAGCATCGGAAAATCCCGATAACTTTCATCAATTTTTCTTACTCTGTCAAGATAAGTTTTTACGTTGTTCAGGTTTTCACCGCTCACGCCTTTCTCTTTCATGAAAAACATAAGAACCTGTGCGGCGTTGGCATTAATGATTTTATTTTCCGGCAGGTGAGCGGCGGCCTTCTCGAAGTAAGCAATTGCTTCCGTAAGCCTCCCTTCCTGAACCAGATTCACTCCGACATTGTTCAGCCGGATGATTTCCTGTCTGGTCTCTTCAATTATTTTCTGACCCTGATTTTCCATGCCGGTTTCCCGGAAGACCACGCGTACATCTTCGAGTATTTCCTTTTCGTCATGATTTTCCCGGATGACATGTTTGATTATTTCCGTGCCTTTTTCCTTTTCCCCGGTGATAATATAAGCTCTGGCGAGTTCAAGTTTCAGGCTCGCCGGAATTTCTCCGCCTAAATCTTCCATAATTTTTTGTGCTTCAATGATGGCCTTCCGGGCCTCGAAATCCTTATTCATTTTTTTATAGATATAACTTTCTGTTACGCTGACATAAAGCCTCGCATCATCATCGTCCGGGAAAATTTTTCGGGCGGCATCAAGAGTGTTTAATCCTCCTTCCGAATTATTGAGCTGTACCATGGTTTTGGCAAGATTGGTGTAATCGGCGGGGCTTTTAAAACAGGAATACTTTCCCTGCTCCACCGTTGATTTGTAGGCGACTTCGGCGGTGCAATAATCCTCATTGCGATAGGCGATGTTGCCCAGGTTCTTTTGTCTTATGATCGCCCGCGGCGAAATACTTATTGCTCTCATCAGCACTTCCTGGGCATCCCGGGGATTATTCATCTTCAGGAGCGTTTTAGCGAGATAGTCGTAAGCAGTCATCACTTTATCATTTTTAGCGATAATATCCTCAAAGATGTTTCTCGCTTCCTGATATTGACCGGTCAGAAAACATGTTTTGCCCCGTCCGATCATTGCCCAGGGAACATTTCCCATCAGCAGTATTTTCGTGTAGAATTCCTCCGCTTCCGGGAACGCGCCTTTTTTTAATAGAGTTTCTCCTTTTAATTTCAATATTTCAGAGAGATTGCGGGGGGATTGGGCAATCAGGGCGTCACACATCCGGATAGCTTCGGAATAATTGTCTGCAGCCAGAGTCTTTTCGATGTCTCTCAGGTTTTCTTTTCGTTCAATATGCTGCTTTATTTTTTTGGCCAGTACTTCTTTGGCAAAAGGTTTTACCAGGTAGTCATCCGGCTGATATTCCGCAGCCCCCAAAACCACCTCTAAGGAATTTTCCGCTGTAACCATGATAAAGATGGTCGAATAATTAATATAACCGCGGAATTTTCCTTCTTCCAGTACCTGCTGGCCTGATTTTCCCTGACCGAAATTGTAATCACACAGAATTATGTCATATTTGCGCACGGCCATTTTTCGAATGGCTTCTTCCCCGTTTGTGGCATCATCAAGATACATAACGCCGAACGAGCGCAGCATATTTTTCATGGTCAGCCGAAAATTAAAAAAATCGTCAATGACAATTACTTTCTTGTCTCTCAGATTGATGTCCTTTGGAGAATCCGGTTTCACTTATCAACCTCGGTAAATTTATTTCCACATACGCTTAGCAATGATAACCTATTTTGCCGTTGAATTACATGAAAAAGTAAAAAATACCCCCGGGGAAAAAATCTGAGCGGTAACGAATTCCCTAAGTGCCGCAGGTTCATTACGACTGGCATCGCCGGATAATTTGTTTGGCTTTCCGGGAATTGTATCCTTCAATGAAACGCTATGCTTTTTATTATTCGATTTCGTCCGGAGTGATCGCTGTAAAAACACCACAGGTTCCTCGTTTGTGCTTATTATCGTCATTTAACTGAAATTGCTTTAACGAAAATGATAAAAGTTTATTTACTTGCGGCTCACCGGGAAATATGGTTTAAAAAGGTAATGTTCCGATAAAAATACCGTATAAATTTATTGGTTTGCATGTCACTTAGTAAATATCAAATAAAATGGCCGATCGTAATAATCGTTACTCTGGTTGTGGCGGCGCTCTTTATCTGGGAATCCGTCAATCTGAAAATTGAAACAGATATTCTGGAATCAATACCGCAAGACGATCCGGTGCTTTCCGATGCGCGGCGCGTGATCAGGCACCTGCCCATTCAGGACCGTATATTTATTGATTTAAGTGCAAGCGCCGCCGAAAAGGATGAACTGGTTGATGCGGCTTCTATTATCTGCGGCAAACTGCTGGAAAGCGGGCTTTTTACCCGGGTGGGAATAAATGAGGAGGCCGGATATTTCCCGGAGTTAATGGCTCATGTAACAGACAATCTTCCTCTTCTTTTCAACAGGGAGCGGCTGGAAAAGGAGATATGGCCGCTTTTGGAGTCAGACCGGATTTCCGCAGCTTTGCGGGCCAACAGAAAAAGTCTGGAACAACTCGAAGGAATAGGCCGCAGTGAAATGATTGCCAAAGACCCGTTAGGATTTTCCGGAATTATCCTGCGGCAGATGTCCGGTCTTCTGCCGGCGGGCAAAGTGCAATTTTACCGGAATCAGTTAATTTCGGAAGACGGGAAACACGTTCTTATTACGGCGAAAATTGCCGGATCGGGAACGGATACCGAACTGGCCGCCCGGATCGAAAAACTTCTTGAGGATTGCCGGGATGTCCTCGCGACCGACAAAAAGTTGAAAAATAAATATGTTCTGATTTCTGTGGGAGCTTACCGCGCAGCACTTGATAATGAAACCATCGCCAAGCGCGATACGCGGCTCGCTGTTATCCTGACCATGCTGGGTATTGTGCTGCTGCTCATTTTAGCTTTCCCCCGGCCGGTAATAGGTCTGCTGGCACTTTTACCTTCAACAGTCGGTACAATTGCCGCTTTGTTCGTTTGTTCGTTTTTCTTTGACTCCATATCGATCATGGCGGTGGGATTCGGTGGCGCAATTATGGCTTTTACGGTTGATCTGGGAATTACTTATCTTTTGTTTTTGGATCAGCCTTATACCACACAGGGGAAAAGAGTAGCGCGGGAAGTAAAGTTTGCAGAATTGACGGCGGTAGTGACTACGACCGGTGCATTCCTTTTACTTTTAATCAGCGATTTCAAAATTCTGGCCGAAATAGGCGTATTTGCCGCACTGGGTATAATGTTTGCGTTTGCCTTCGTCCATATTGTTTTTCCCAGGATATTTCCGGACGTGCCGCCGGCGGCGAGACAAACCAACCCGGCTTTGCTTTCAGTCATCAAAATCATTACCGCCCCTGCGCGCTGGAAAGTAATCGCTGCAGCCTTTTTTGCCTTGGGCATGCTTTTTTTTGCCAAGCCGGTTTTTAATGTTGATCTTCAAGCCATGAATTCCCTGCGGCCGGAGACTCTTACCGCCGAGAAACAAATGCAGAATGTCTGGGGTAATCTTTCCGGTAAATGCTACGTATTGCTGGAAGCGTCAAGTATGGAAGAATTGCAGGGGAAAAATCAGCAGTTAATGGTTCTGCTTGCAGAATATGTGCAAAAAGAAAAACTTGCCCCGGTTTTTCTGCCAGCGGTTTTGTTTCCGGCCGAATCCTCCGCCCGGGAGAATTTTGCCGCCTGGCGCGATTTCTGGGATCGTGATCGTATCTTAACCTTGCAGAGGAACATAAAGACGGCGGCCGCAGAAACCGGTTTTGCGCAAGATGCGTTTGAGCCTTTCTGGAAAATTCTTTCCGCGGAATATCCGGGGACGAAAAAGATCGCCGAGAAATATTTTGATCTGCTGGGCATTGCGAAAACACCGGAAGGATTTGCGCAGTTAAGTTTTATTCCCACGGGAAAAAATTATAATGCGCAGGATTTCTTTGACAGTCTGGCGTTAACGGGGCTGGTCAAAATATTTGATGCCGACTTGTTTAATGCAAGGCTGGGAGATTTCCTGAAAAATATATTTACGGAAATAGCCCTGATTGTCAGTATCGGCCTGATTCTGATTGTTTTTCTTTTTTTTCTGGATTGGCGTCTTTCTCTGGCAGTGCTTGCTCCCGTTGCCTTTGCACTTGTCGCTACGCTCGGTACGCTGAAAATCATCGGGCATCCGCTGGATATTCCCGGTATCATGCTGTGGATTGTGGTTATGGGCATGGGAATTGATTACTCCATTTATTACACATGCACTTATCAACGCTATCCTTCGGAAGATGCTCCGGCCGTGCAAACAATTAAAACAGCCATATTTCTGGCGGCCGCTACAACTTTTATCGGCTTTGGTGTTTTGGCCGTGGCGGGCCATGCTCTTTTGCGCAGTATCGGCGTTGTTTCACTTTTGGGCATCGGCTATGCTCTTGTCGGAACCTATTTTATTCTGCCTTTTTTAATGAAAAAAATATTTGTGACGGGTTTTCATCCGGCAGGGGATTTTGTGATTGGTTCTGCCGGGCATCTGCGCCGTACCGCTTCACGTTACCGCCACCTGCCCGGCTATCCCCGGGTTTTTGCCCGGATGAAAATGATGATTGATCCGATGTTTCGCGAATTGGATCATTATGTGCACAATCCCCGCAGAATTATCGATATCGGTTGCGGGTACGGCGTGCCGGCCTCCTGGCTTCTGGAAATATATCCGCAGGCGCAGGTTTTTGGACTGGAGCCTGATGAAGAAAGGGTGCTGATTGCGAGCCGCGTCATCGGCCCGCGCGGCTGTGTGCAGGCGGGGCTCGCTCCCGATTTGCCGGAAGTGGAAGGCAGTGTCGACTATGTATTGATGCTGGACATGATTCATCTGATTAATGATGCTGATTTGCAGCTGGTTTTAGGGCGCGCCTATGCTCAGCTGGAAACAGGCGGCACACTTCTTATCCGGGCGACCGTTCCCTCCGGCAAAAAAATACCATGGAAACGCTGGATAGAATCATTACGCCTGAAATTTACTTCCCGGCCGGAATATTTCCGCAGTGAAAAGAGTGTTGCGGATTTTATGGGTGCGGCCGGTTTTACGGTTAGCGTTCATGACCCGGCGGATGCGGCGATAGAAGAAAAGTGGTTTGTCGGGAAGAAGGGGTGAATACCCGGTTGAGCCGGATAATGAAAAAGACGAGGGGCAATATGGTCAAACTCTTTCGGCCTGTTGCCCAAAATATTACCTCTTTTGAGCAACAGACCACTTTGTTGGTCCTTGTAAGGCGGAGAACTCAACCGCAAGAGTAAGAATTATCTTATGAGAAAATATTCGTACAGAATAGCGCTCTATTTATCCAATCACATTGGTGTGTGGTTTTTTACCGTATTTTCCTGGTTTGTTGCCTCCGGATATTTTCTTTTTTTCCCCGGAAGGGTGGCCGGCAGCCTGAAGTTTTATAAGGCTCTTTTCCCGGAAAGGGGAGGGATTTATCATTTATACTGTGTGTGGCGGCAATATCATGGTTTTACGGATGTATTTCTGGACCGTTTTCTTTACTCGGCAAAGGATTCCGTGGAAATTACACGGGAAGGCTGGGAGCATCTCGATTGCGCAATGGCGGAGAAAAAAGGCGCCATTGTGGTTATGTCGCATATCGGAAATTGGGAGCTGGCCGCGCGGAAACTGAGCAGCAAAGGCCTGCCGATTATGCTTTATCTGGGCGAGAAGCATAAAGAGCAGATTGAACGCATGCAAAAAGAGGAGATTGCCGGAAGCGGAGTGAAAATAGTTACAACATCCGTTGAGGATAGTTCTCCCTTTGCCGTTATCGAGGGCCTAAATTTTTTGAGGCAGGGGGGAATTGTTTCTTTGACGGGCGATCGCCTGTGGGGGGAACAGCGCTCGGTTACCGTCCGGTTTTTGGGGCATGAAGTTCGTCTGCCGGATATTCCCCATGTTTTTGCCATGATGTCCGGCGCTCCGCTTTTCACTTTTTTCATTTTTCGGACCGGGCCGCAAAAATACCATGTAACCATGTCCAGAGGGCGGGAAGTGAAGGCGGCGACAAGGTCTGATCGCGGCCACGCGATCAGAGAATCGGCACAGGCTTATGCCGATGAACTGGAACGGATGGTCCGCCGGCACCCTTTTGAGTGGTATCATTTTGAACCGTTTTTGGGCGACCGGATTGCTGAAAAAGATAAATAACCAGGCAACCTTCAGCCTGTGCCGTGTTAAATTGTACTTTGCCGGTTGCGTAAATTAGTGTAAGAATTTTTTTAGACCGGATGTGGAAAATGAAGATAAAAGAAGTTCCGCAGGACATTACCTATTATGAAGGCAAAAAACGCGCCTGTTACGCGCTCGATGACAAGGGTAAGTATGTTCTCGTTCCCAGTTCCGGTTGGAGCACGGAAGAGGTAGTCAACGGGCTTGCTGTGGCGGAACTTGCGGCAAAACTCGAGAAAACGAGACAGGCAGTCCTGCAGGGATTGAAAAGCCCGCTGGCTTATCATATGGAGCGGCGGCAGATGACACCGGCTATTTTAGCGAAGACTGCCGGAATCTGCCGCTTTCGTGTCCGCCGCCATTTCCGTCCGGAGGTTTTCGTGCGGCTCAAAGAGTCGGTTTTACAGCGTTACGCGCAGGCGCTCGCGATAACCTGTCAGGAACTGAAAAATGTGCCCGGCAAATAACGGAAAGATGGGTAAAAAATTAAAATAATGAGCGGAGAGATTACAGCCGACGGGAGAACTTTTATTCATCAGCACGCCGCCCATTGCGAAAGCGGCGTTGCCTCCGCCTTGTTTCGGAATCAGGGGCTCGATATCAGTGAAACGCTTGTTTTCGGCATCGGCAGCGGCATATTTTTCGGACATCTTTTTTTTATTAAAATGGTCGGCCTGCCGATTACGACTTTCCGTGCCCAGCCCGGTGCCGTTTTTAAAAAGGCCGGCCGGCGTCTGGGTATGAAATTTGTGACCCGGCGTTTCCGCAGCCCGCAAAAAGGGATGGACGAATTAAGACGATTGCTCCGGGAAGGGAAAATCGTCGGGCTGACCACCAATATTTACTGGCTTTCCTATTTCCCCGACCGGTTTCGCTTTCAATTCAACGGGCACAATATAATTGCTTTACGGGAAATTGAAGGAGGCTTCCGCATCAGCGATCCGATATTGGAATACCCGGTTGATTGTTTAACGGAAGACCTGGAGAGAGCCCGCTTTGCCCGCGGTCCGCTGGAACCGCACGGCCTTATGTATTATCTCGAATCCGTTCCGAAAAATCCGGATATCCGTTCCGCCTGTATTGACGGCATTAAGGATACCTGCAAAATGATGCTCGGTATTCCCCTGCCCATTTTTGGTGTTCGCGGAATCCGCTTTCTGGCCAGGAGGATAAAAAACGCTCCGCAAAAACTTGGATTATCGGAGGCTTGCCGTCATCTGGCCAATATTGTCCGCATGCAGGAAGAGATCGGCACCGGCGGTGCGGGCTTCCGGTTCATGTATGCCGCTTTTTTGCAGGAGACGGCGGAACTTTTTAACTCAGGTGAAATTGCCGGATTATCACAGGAGATGACGGCCGCAGGCGATTTATGGCGGGAATTTGCCGCCGTAGCGGCGCGGATCATTAAAAAACGCGGGCAGTCGGAGGATACTTTTGCCAGGGTATATGAAATGCTAATGGACTGCGCTTCCCGCGAAGAAACATTATTCAGGAAATTAAAAAGTGCGGCAGGAAAACTGAAATCATGAAGGCTCTCGAAATATCCGGCATAACGTTTTCCTATGATCACCCGGCTTCAGAAGAGAAAGCTGATCTCCGGGAATGTGCCTTGAAAGAATTCACGCTGTCTGTTGCAAGCGGACGGATTTCCGCTCTTTTGGGACCAAACGGGGCGGGGAAAACGACTTTGATGAGGATAATTACCGGGCAATTGCGGGGCTACACGGGGAAGGTGACCATTTTCGGCCGCAAAAACATGGACAGAGAAACTTTGCAATTAATCGGTTACGCTCCTCAGCCGATTTCGCTTTTTGCTTCACTTACGGCAATGGAAAATTTGCGTTTTTTCGGGACTATGGCGGATTTGCCGGATAAACAACTTGGCGTGCGGTCACGGGAAATGCTCGAAACGATGGGGCTTGCCGACTATGCGGAGAAAAGAGTATCCTCATATTCCGGGGGAATGCTGCGCCGCCTGAATCTTGCTGTTGCTCTTTTGCACGCCCCCGGGTTATTGCTGCTTGATGAACCTACGGCGGGTGTCGATCCCCAGAGCCGTCATCATATTTACGAGACATTGAAAAAGCTCAATGCGGAGGGCATGACGATTCTTTTATCAACGCATATCATGGAAGAAGCCCAACGACTCTGTTCTCAACTGACGCTCGTGGATAAAGGGTCTGTGGTTTTTGCCGGCAATATGGCGGATATTGACGATCTGGAGAAGTTTTTTCTGGAGAAGACGGGGCATGGGTTGCGCGATGAATAACTGCCACAAACAGATTCTTCTTAGCCCGACTTTGTTAGCTGCGTTGTCGGCTTCTTCAGCGTATAAAAAAATACGCCTCGGTTGCCTTCGCTTTGCCGCCGCGTTATGCTTTGAATAATCTGTTTGTAAAATACCGGAGATAGAGGAAAAACAATATTTCGCGAGGAGTTTGATCAATTTGATTTTTAGAAAATTAAAAGAACTGATGCGAAAAGAGCTGCTGATTCTGTTGCGGGACCGCCAGACCATTCCTCTTCTTTTTATTATGCCCTTGGCGTTGATTTTTTTCCTTTCGCTGGCACTCCAGGGCGTCTATGCGGATAAAGTTACGGAACAGCAGATCGCCCTTGTTCTGGAAAGTGCCGAACGAACACCAAAATCACTGCAACTCGAAAAAAAAATAGCCGGCAATAAACTGGTACGGCGGATTTCCCGGCCGCCGGGGTACGATAATGACCGTCTTTTTGAATATGGCGGGGCTCAGGCGGTGGTTTTTATTCCGGAAGGATTTGCAGGCGGTACCAGGCCCGTGGAAATCCGGTTTGATCCGGTACTGGATGCCGGATACAAAGTTGCTTTACGCTCGCTGATAATCGGGCTTGCGGCGGAAGTAGTGCTGGGTGTCGATGATATTGAAACGACGATGGCGAATTTTGTCGTGGAAAGGACAACGAAAAACCGTAACTTCCCGAGTCCCTTGCAACAAAGTGTTCCGGGATGGTCTATCTTTGCCATGTTTTTTATCGCTATTCCCATGTCCATAGCTTTTCTGCGGGAGAAGAATGACGGCACTTTGCCGCGTCTTTTTACCTATCCGGTCTCTCCCAATTTAGTTGCTTTAGGAAAGGTAATCCCTTATTATTTAATTAATTTGCTTCAGATTGGTTTGATGCTGATTTGCGGCATTTACCTGATGCCGCAAATTACCGGTTTATCTTTCAACCTGGGAGAGCACCCCATCCATCTGGTGCCGGTGACTATTGTCGTGGCTGCGGCGTCAACCGGTTTTGGAGTGCTCTCTGCTGCTCTGGCACGAACGCCGGAGCAGTCATCAACACTCGCTGCAACCGGCGCGGTATTGATGGGAGTGTTCGGCGGAATTATGGTGCCCCATGTTGTTATGCCGCTTATAATGAAGAAACTGGCGATGATTTCGCCCATGTACTGGGCGCATCAGGCTTATCTGGATATTTTTTTACGCGAAGCGTCATTCGGTTCGATTTTACCCAAATTGATTATTCTGACGATTTTTGCGTTCTTTTGTTTTTATATCGCGGGGAGGCGAATTAAATGGATGTGAATCCGGATTTAAAAGATTTGAATGTATCATCGCGGGAAGAGTTGATTTTCAGACTCAAGGAACTGATTATCAAAGCCTGTGAAGTAAAAAATGTAAAGCCCGAAGATATTCCCACCGATGTTCCTTTTATCAACGGGCCGGGTCCTCTCAAACTGGACAGCCTCGACGCCATGGAAATCGCCATGGAGCTCCGGTATCAGTTTGGTGTGGAATTGAAAAACGCCTCGACGGCGGCCAAAGCAATGCAGTCGTTTGATACGCTGGCCGATTTTGTCATTTCCGCCCCGAAGGTTAAAAAGTGACGAAAAGCAATATCTGCATTCGCGGTTGGGGGGCAGTAACAACTTTAGGCTGGAGTGCTGAAGAGTCGGCCGGAAATCTGATTGCCGGGCGTGTTCATCCGGCCGCCGCCTGCCTTTCCCCGCATCTGATCAATTCCAACTATAGGGCTTTTGAAATCCCTTATTCCGGAGGTTCTCTGGATAAGGCCCGGTTGATGCTGAACAGCGTTCTGGACGAGGCGATAAAGCGTGCCGGTCTTACGGCCGCGGAGATTGCCGAATCCTGTCTCCTTGTGGGGACGACGGGAGGGCTATTCATCCGTAATGAATATGAATTTACCGAAACCGTGCGGTGTAATCCGCAAAAGGAAACGCCGGCTATTGCCTGCCGCAATCGCGGACCCGGGGAAGTATCCGACTGGATTGTCCGGAAGTTCGGGATAAAAGGAATAGCCATGACCTTCAGCATGGCCTGTGTTTCGAGTTCGCATGCCCTGGTGGTTGCAGCAGGTCTTCTGGAACAGGGAAAAATTAAAAGAGCAATCGTCGTCGGTTATGAGCCGCTTTTAAATCTTACGCTGCACGGATTTGCGAGCCTTCTTTTATATGACGACGATCAATGCCGGCCGTTTTGTAAAAGGCGTTCCGGTATGCAGATCGGCGAAAGCGCGGCGGCGGTCATTATGGAGCAAGATGTGCCGATTATTTGCCGTGCGGGAAATACGGATAAGGAAAAACCACCCGCGGCCAATAAACATGTCTATAAGTTCAAGGGCGGTTATCTGCATAACGACAATGCGAGCCTTACTTCGGCAGGCGTCGATGGTGTGCTCGTTTGCTCTGTTATCGGGCAAACTCTTCGTAAAGCGGGAGTGCCTTTGCAGGATATTGTCGCCATAAAAGCTCACGGAACGGGAACACAGGATAATGATCTTTCCGAAGGGAGGGGGCTTTGGAAACTCTTCGGAGAAAAACTTCCCCCGGTTATTTCCTTGAAAGGCGCAATCGGCCATTCCCTGGGAGCGGCCGGCGCCGTGGAGACGGCCGTCTGGCTTTCCTGTTGTGAGAAAGGCATAATTCCCCGGAGCTTCGGATTTACCGAGATCGATCCGGAAATAGGTTTTGCGCCGTCACAGGTCAATACTCCCGCCGCTTGCGGTGCGTACCTTTTTACTTACTTCGGCTTTGGCGGAACGTGTACCAGTTATTTGATTATTAAAGAATAAAGCAATGTGAAAGGCAGTGTGGTTCGGGGTGTCTTTACTCCGTATATGTTCTGCCGCTGAAATTAAATGCTCTTTAGTTGGAACGGTGATGCAGAAAATAATGAATCAGGTTAAGGATAAGCAGAAAAATATAACCTCGCCGACACCGGTTCTGGCGGCAGGTTACCTGGGGCCAGGCCTCCGACCTGACCATGATGCGGACTGGCAAGAGGATTTACTGCCCCTGAATGTCGATGATCTGGTTTTGGAAATAGTGGGTCAACCGATGCGCCGGGCCGGTCGGTTTATAAAAATGGTCTGTTGCGGGGCGCTGATCTGCCTGAAAAAAATACCTTCTGATTTATTGAAAAATAAAAAAATCGGCATATTTCTGTCTACGGGGCTTGGCAACGTTGATGAGATTCTGCCGTTTATTACACAAGTGTTTAAACACGACGGGGGATTTCCCAGTCCGAATCAGTTTGCCAATTCCGTAAGCAATGCGGCGGCTTTTTTCCTGTCCAGGATTTGTGCCATAAACGGAGTAGTTCTCACCGTTTCTCAGGAAGAACTCTCTTTTGAATCGGCCCTCTGGCTTGCCCAGAGTTATCTGGCTGCCGGTGAAATTGATTGCGCACTTGTCGGCGGCTGTGACGTTTTTACTCCCACGGCAGATGATTATCGCCAGCGGATGGATTTGCGGCCGGATAATTCACGAACACTGTTCATGGGTGAAGGAAGTTCCTGGTTTTTGCTGGGGAAAAATGATGCCGGTAAAATCGGGGACATACTGCCTGTCCTGTTGGATTGCGGTGATAACGGTTTGCCGGTGTTGTCCGCCGGGGAAAATATTTTATGGGAATGCTCTGAGATTATTTCCTCAACGGGCGGTCAGAATAAACATAGGATACTTCTGCCGGGCTTCCGGTTATCCCGGTTTGATGCTTCTTTCTGGATAGAAAACGGCTGGTTTGTGGAAGATTATCTTCCCTGTTGCGGCATTCATCCGACGGCGGCGGCATTCGGACTGGTGAGGGCAATGCTGGGTCCGGGCAACGGATGTTATGTTCATTACAATTGCCATACATCGGGAAGAAGGGCGATTGTAGCGGCGGTAAAATCATGATTTCAGCCAAACAAAAAAAACGCATTGTCCTTGTTCATCCGCGCGGCTTTAACTGGTTTCCCGGGAAAACCGATATTACCGACATAGCGAACCGCATGGTTCCGCAGGGATTACTCTCTGTTGCCGCCTATCTGATCAGGGAGGGACACACTGTTTTCGTTTATGACTGTCTGGGATCACGTGCTCCGGTTGATCTTGCCGGTCAGGTTAAAGCAATACTTTCCTTTGATCCGCAGATGGTCGGTTTTTCGGCGACAACGTCTTCTTTTCCCGATGCGGCGGAGCTCGCGCTAAAAATTCAAGAACAGTCTCCGGATGTTACCACCGTCTGCGGCGGTGTTCACGTCTCGGCGCTGGAAGGGAATCTCCTTAACGAATATCCGGCCTTTGATTATCTGATTGCCGGAGAAGGTGAAATCACAATGGCGGAGCTGGCCGCAGGCCTCGATCCTTCGGGAATTCCGGGACTCATTCATCGGCGGCATAATGAGGTTATAACAAATGAACCGCGTCCGAAGATCGCCGATTTGGACAGCCTGCCGTTTCCGGCCTATGAAAAACTTCAGGGCTTTCCCGGCGATTATCATCTCCCCCTGTTCAGTTACATAAATACGCCGGGGTCGACGATGATCACTTCGCGGGGATGCCTGTATCAGTGTTCCTACTGCGACCGCTCCGTTTTTAAGAAAGGATTCCGCTATAATTCGGCAGCTTATATTTACGAACACATGAAATATCTGCGGACGAAATTTCATGTGCGGCACATAAATATTTATGACGATTTATTTACAGCCAACCGTGAGAGAATCGTGCAACTGTGCGATAAGCTCGTAAACTTCCCTCTGGGGATAAATTTCAACTGCGCCGTGCGGGTAGGCTTTACCGATGACGATCTTTTAATGATGCTCAAGTCCGCCGGATGTCTCATGGTTTCACTGGGCATTGAATCCGCCGATCCGCAGATGCTCACCCGGCACAAATCCGGCGTGTCGCTGGATGCCGTGCAAAATACGATCGAACGCATTCAGAAGGCGGGCCTGCGGGCAAAAGGATTGTTTATGATGGGGCTTCCCGGGGAAACGGAAGAATCCATCCGCCGCACTTCTGATTTTATTGTTTCTCTCGGGCTTGATGATATGAACATGGCCAAATTTACGCCTTTTCCGGGTGCCCCGTTGTGGAAGACAATCCGGGAGGAAGGAACTTTTCATGAAGACTGGCGACTGATGAACTGCCTTAATTTTGTTTTCGTGCCTAAGGGAATTGTCTCCAAAGAAAGGCTTGATCAGCTTTACAATGAGCATGTAAAAAGATTTTATTCCGATTACGGCTGGCGCCGGAAATTCCGCGGGCGTATCTGGCAGCACCGTAAAAGCATGATGTATTTATTGCGCCATTTGCCCGCTTTCTGGTCGGCCAAAAATCAGTTTGAACCGGGAAAGTAGCTCCGTTTCCAAGTCGCTGTGTTGCCGGCAAAAACAAGAAACGCCTGATTTGCCTGAACTAAAATTTGTACTTTATGCCTATGGCCAGAGCATTGGAACCGCCCTTATCGGTTATAAGGCCGAATCCGCCTGAACGGTGATGGAGACGTGTAATGAACGCAATGTTCGGATATTCGGGCAGACCAAGCGCCAATTCCAACATCCAGTAAATCAAAAACCGAGATGTGGAGCCGTCGGTCAGTATTTCTATTTCCGGCTCGGCAGTTGCAAAAGACGGCCCAAGACCGAAGGCAATGCTTGTATCGACATATTTATCCCAGAAGAAGGATTCCCAGCGGGCGGTAACAAGGGCATTTATCTCCCAGTGGTTCTGCCAATTGAAATGCCGGACGACCTGGCCTTCAATTTCGAATGAGGCTTTTTTTTCATAGCGTCCGATCAGGCGGCTTACGGCAACCGCTGTAAAGTACGAGTTTTCAAAATTCAATTTTTTTCCGAAACCAAAAAAATCCTCCCAGTTATTGGTCGTCAATTTTCCACCGTAGACGTTTAGCGAGTAAAGCTTTTCTTCCTTTTCCTCACCGGCCTGCAGAGGTGCGGCAAAAAAAACAACGAGGAGGATAATTGCCGCCTTGGCCAGAAATATTGATACTGCCGAAGATGCGGGCTGAGGAAACCGGGCATAATTGAATTCCCGTTTTCGTGTGATGAACAAAATAAAAGAATATAAACCTGTTGACGAAATCATGATGATCACCCTGATAAATATATTATGTCCCAGCAATGTTACAAATGTCAATTATTATCGATTGTGTGTTAAGAGCACTTGCGGACGGATAATTAATTGAGTATATTCCTGTCCGAAAAATATGAATTATAAGAAGAAAAATATGGAATTGATTCTTATCAGGCATGGGGAAACCACCTGGAATAAGGAAGGCAGGGTTCAAGGCTTAAGCGATATAGAACTGAGCGCTGTGGGTTTGCATCATGCCCGGCAGCTCGCCCTGTCTTTGAAAGATCACCATATCCGGGAGATTTATTCCAGCCCTCTTGTCCGAGCCCGGAAAACGGCGGAGATCATCAACCAGTATCACAATGCGCCCCTGCATTTGGAATCAGGCCTGATGGAAATGAATCAGGGGGATTTTGAAGGGTTTTCTTATCAGGATCTCATGGCCCGCGAAAAAGATTTTCTTAAAAAATGGATGTCTGATCCGGCCTGTGTGAAAATGCCCAATGGTGAATCGTTTACCGAGCTGCAAAACCGGGCATGGAAGGTGATTGAAGGTATCCTGGCCGGGCCGGATAATGCCCTGGTTGTTTCCCACAACTTCACTATCACTTCCATTCTCTGCAAAATTAAAAATATCAGCCTGGCGGAGTTCAGATCGGTTCATGTCGATACGACTTCTAAAACCGTCGTCAGGTTCCAAAACGGATCAGCCGCAATAGAATTATTTAATGACCGTAGCCATGTACAATCAGATTATCCTGAAAAAGAATAAATAAACAAGAATGTTTATTATTGTTAATGGAATTCCGACTTTGGCGAATTCAAGAAAGGTGATGCTTTCGCCGTTATTTTCTTTTTCCGCATGCTGGATTATTATTATGTTGCTTGCTGCGCCGAGAATAAAAAGATTTCCTGCTATTGTCGAGCCTGCCGCCAGCGCCATTAATTCTTTACTGCCGGCACCTGCGGAGATAATGAGCGGCAAAAACAGCGCCACCATCGGCACATTTGAAATAAGCTGACTTACAATGACGGAAATTATCATAATGACTACAATGCTTGTCATGCTCATGGAAAGATTGGAAATCAGATTCTGAAAAAAACCGCTCTGCCACACACTTTCCATAAGGACAAACATTGATGCAAAGAAGACAAGCGTAAACCAGTCTATCTTTCTCAGTATATGAAATCTGTATTTTTTCTTTTTTAACAGAAATCGATAAATTAATATCGGCGAACAGCCGATAAGAGCGATATAGGTAAGCTTGAAGTCAAAATCAATCGTTACAAAGCGATCGGCAAAGGCCAGGACAACTTTCCCGAGGATTAAACAAATAACAAGGATTAATGATAATCTGGCAATTCTGGAAAGCCTCCAATGTTTGATGTCTTCGCTGCCGGCCTGGAGATTAGTTATGCAAAATTCGTTTTTATAAAAAACCTTCAGAAGAAAATAGGTGCAAAAAAGATTTATTACCGTCGGAATAAACAAATATTTCAGAAAAGTTATAAAAGGATTTTCTATATTCCCACCGACTGCAATAAGCAGATTCTGGGGATTTCCAATGGGACTCATGACGCTTCCGATGGTGATTGCAAAAGCAAGACTAAGCAAAAGAAGCTTTGTCGAGATATTGTTTCTTCTGGCCAGCAGAATCATGATGGGTGTTCCGATTATGGCGATCGTATCGTTCATCAGGACTGCAGAGCCGATTCCCATCGTGAAAATGACGGCCAGAACCAATTTGTCTGCCGACTTCACCTTTCCGAAAAACTTATTGCAGAGATGAGTTAAATACCCTGAGTCTTCCATAGCCTGGCCGATTATAAACATTCCGCAAAGAAAAATGATCACATCAAAATTAATCGCCTGAAGCGCTGCAAGCGGAGTGATCTCTCCTGTAAGAATTACAATAACCGCGCCGCCGAGCATTATCTGCCATATCTTTAGTCTGGCGCTGCCGATTTGTCTTATGGCGATGAGAAGAAATACTGCGGCAAGGGTAATTATCGAAATAGTCATTTAGGTCGTGGTCGCTTCTTTGTCGTCTTTTTTAATCAAAAGCCGGAATTACCGCCGTTCGCCGAAAATGGCCCGGCCGATACGGACGATGGTGGCACCTTCTTCAATGGCGATTTCAAAGTCGTCGGTCATGCCCATGGAAAGTTCCTCCATCTGAATGCCGGTAAGATTTTTGCGGGCAATATCGTTACGAAGACTCCTTAATGCCTTAAAATATGGACGGGAAGTTTCAGGATTGTCGGAGTAGGGTGCCATGGTCATGAGTCCCTGCACGGAAAGATTAGCAAGCGGCATAATGCCTTCGATCAGGTTCAGGGCAGCTGCAACGGGAATGCCGTTTTTAGTTTGCTCCCCGCTCACATTTACTTCAATGAGAATGTTTATTTTCCGTCCGATAGCCTTTGCCCGGCGGTCGAGCTCACAGGCGAGATCAAGGCGGTCGACGGAATGAATGTAGTCAAAAAGCTTTACGGCATATTTTGCTTTGTTGGTTTGGAGGTGGCCGATCAGATGCATGCTTGCGCGTCCGCAAAGCAGATCATGTTTTTCCCGGGCTTCCTGAACGTAGTTTTCACCGAGCAGCGTAATGCCGGCATTCACTGCTTGTAAAATCCGTCCCGACGGTACGGTTTTGGTTACTGCCATCAGTTTTACCGAGTGCGGATCACGTCCACAACGAGCGCAGGCAACAGCGATCCTCTCGTTTATCCGGGCAATATTTGCAGCTATACTTGCTTCCATTTTTAATTACCTGAAACTTAATGCGTTTAATTTTTTCAATTCCGTGAGTACTTCACAAAGCGGCAGGCCGATTACGTTTGTGTAGGAGCCGCGGATTTTTTCAATGAAGTATGCGCCCTTTCCCTGCACGGCGTAACCACCGGCTTTGTCGTATGGTTCGGGTGAGGAGACATACCATTCTCTTTCTTCCGGGCTGATTGTTTTAAATTTTACCGCCGATGAAATTACTTTTGTTTTACGCAATCCCAGCAAGGCATTAACCAGAGTGAAACCGGTGAAAACTTTATGCTCCCTTCCACTCAGCCGAGTGAGCATCTGCCTGGCCCGAGTTTTATTTTTCGGTTTGCCTAAGATAAGGCCGTCAATGACGACTATTGTATCGGCACCAATCACCCAGGACATGGGGTGTTTCCGGGCGATGGCCAGCGCCTTATCCCCGGAAAGCCTCCGGACATGTTTTTGAGGAGTTTCACCGGGGAGGTAATCTTCATTGATATGAGCGGGTATGATTTTAAACTTCAATCCTACTAAACGCAATAATTCCTGCCGGCGAGGTGACGCCGAAGCCAGCACAAGAGGTCCGGATGTGTTGATGGGCATGCTAATATCCTGTGAATGGAATGAGTTCCTCTTATTGCAGAACGGGTAATTTATGTCAATTGTAAATTGTTCTTAATTGAATTGTCACATTGCTTCTTGATAAAATTAATGATTATTATATACTGCCTGCCCGGATGAGGTAAAAAAATGAACAAAGGTTTATGCATCATTTTTAATTTTTTATTATCGGTCGTTTTTTGCACGATTGTTTCAGCGGCGGAGAGAACGGTACAATTGACCGCTCCCGGTTGCTCTACCTGAGGATCAAAAGCCAGGATAGGTCATATTCTGAAAAATATTGGCGGAATCAAAGAATACGGAAACAAGGATCGTGATACATTGATAGTTACCTTCGATGACGAAAAAACCACCCCGGACATCATTATTGATGAACTTAAAAAGGAAAAATTCAGAATCGCCGGTGAACCGGTTTATTTGAAGTAACAAGGTTGGTTGCCGACAAGATGTCTGTGACTGTAAATATTTTCAATCATTGATTAGCAATCCTGTTTATTATTTCTAACTGCATTGCAGATGCTTGGTTAAAATTATAAAGTAAAGAAGGTGTTCCATGATAGAAGTATGCCGGAATGCATTAATGCAATTTCCTCTGCCCTTGGTCCTGACTGATTCGGCAGGTGTGATCAAAGAAATCAATAAGGCCGCCCAAAATCTTCTTCAAATCCCGGCTAAGAAAGCTGATATTGATCCCCATCTTTCGAAAGTTTCTTTTTACGGCAACGTCCAAGGCAAAAATGTTTCTTTTAAGGCGGACATTTTACCGGTTTCCTATAAGTCAAAGTCTTCTTATCTTATCTTTCTGAAAAAAAACGATGATCTGAATATCGACCAGGTTCTGGAAAATATTGATGACGCCATTGTTGTTGCGGACAAATACGGTGTAGTGGAAAAAATGAATGAGGGTTTCACGAGGTTATCCGGGGTTGATAGAAATCTGATGATCGGTTTTAATCTGAGAGATATAGTCGCCCAGAAAATAATTTTACATGAATCCAGTACGATAAAAGCGTTGGAATTGAAAAAAAATGTAAATATGAATGTTCAATATCAGACGGGGAAACACGTTACCTGGACGAGTAAGCTGACGCGCGATGAAGAAGGGAATATTGAACATGTTGTTTCCACGGGAAGAGATATAACGGAATTAATTAATCTCGAGGAAGAATTGCGCAAAACCGAGGCCCTGAAAGATGAATACTATATCAAGCTGAAGGAATTTGAAGAATTTCTCGGTGAGGGCCGGATAATTCATTCCAGTGAGGAGATGCAAAGGGTTTTAAAGACGAGCATTAAAGCATCCAAATCCGATTCATCCGTTTTTATATGGGGTGAGTCCGGGGTAGGCAAAGAAGTAATTGCCAAGCTGATTCATAGATTAAGCGATCGCAAGGAGAAGCCATTCATCGGCGTAAATTGTGCGGCAATACCATCAGAACTCCTGGAAGCAGAGTTCTTTGGTTATGAAGAAGGTGCGTTCACCAGCTGCAGAAAAGGCGGCAGTAAGGGATTGTTCGAGGAGGCCGATGGAGGCATAATCTTCCTGGATGAAGTAGGAGAATTGCCGTTTCAAATGCAGAGTAAGTTTTTGAGAGTCCTCCAGGAAAAACAGGTTATGCGGGTAGGTGGAAATAAGATTATACCGATAAATGTCAGAATCATGTCGTCAACGAATTTATCCAAAGAGCAGTTGATAGATAACCGGAAATTCCGGCAGGACTTGTTCTATCGGTTGAGTGTTATTCCCATCTACATTCCTCCTTTAAGGGAACGAAGAGATGACATTATTCCCTTGATTCATTTTTATCTAAACTATTTCAATAAACAACATGGCTCCAATATCAGAATCCCTCAAAATTTGTTGATGAGGCTATACAATTATGATTGGCCGGGAAATGTAAGGGAACTCAAAAATGTTGTGGAAAGACTGGTTATTCTATCAGATGCAGGAGAAGTAAGCGAAGGTAATTATGATATGGTAAATCAGTTTGGAATGGATGTTGATGATAAAGCAGAAATATCAATCACAAAACTCATGCCCCTGAAAGAGGCAACCAGCAAAATAGAAGAAATTATAATCAGGAAGGCATATAAAGAGCAGGGTTCAATTGTTAAAACAGCACAATTACTGAAAGTAGATCCGGCTACATTGCATCGGAAAATCAAAAAAAATCATATAAAAATTAATCCATAAACTACCGGTAAATTCTATTGCAAAAGTGCCAGAGTGCCCTTGCAAAAGTGCCAGAGTTTCTTTTGTGCGCGATTAATCAATCCATATAAATATTTGAATTTATATCGAAATACAAAGTGGCACTTTGTTTGCAGTGAAGTAACTAAAAAGCCGGCACAGGGTGTCCCATGAGACAAAAAAATATGTCGTTAGACAGCTTTGTGAATCATGAAAAAGTAGTGAGTGTTGAAGAAGCGATACAAGTGATTCGCGATGGGGATACGGTGGCAACTGAAGGATTCTGTGGAGCAGGGTTTGCCGAAGAGATAGCCGTTGCCCTTGAATCACACTACCTGAAAACCGGAAGTCCGAAAGGCCTTACACTGTTTTATGCTGCCGGCCAGGGAGATAAAGCGGATAAAGGATTGAATCATCTTGCTTATGAAGGTCTCGTCAGAAGAGTGATAGGTGGACATTGGGGGCTTGTTCCAAAACTTCAGAAACTCGCTGTAGAAAACAAGATCATTGCCTATAATCTTCCCCAAGGGGTGATATCCCATATGTTCAGAGATATTGCCGCCCATAGGCCGCGAACAATTACCAGGGTCGGATTGGGTACTTTTGTTGATCCACGGAACAGCGGAGGAAAATTAAATAAGGGTACAACGCAGGATATGGTGGAAATTGTCCGCTTTGATGGAAAGGAGTATCTGGCCTATAAAACCATACCTATAGATATTGCAGTTATCAGAGGTACAACAGCCGATTTGGACGGGAATATTACCATGGAGAAGGAAGCTTTGACTCTGGAAAGTCTTGCTATGGCGATGGCAGCGAAAAATACCGGAGGTCGCGTCATTGTTCAGGTAGAGAGACTTGCACAGCGGGGAACACTGGACTCCAGACAGGTAAAGATCCCGGCAATTATGGTGGACTATATTGTGGTGGCAAAACCGGAAAATCATTACCAGACTTTTGCTGTTTCCTATAATCCCGCTTTCAGTGGAGAAGTAAAAGTCCCTGCTCAGAACATCGAAGTGCTGCCATTGGACGAACGTAAAGTAATCGCCCGTAGGGCCGTTTTGGAACTTCAGCCGAATAATATAATAAATTTAGGAATTGGAGTGCCCGAAGGTATCGCCAGTGTTGCCAAGGAAGAAGATATTCTTGATTATCTGACCATGAGCGTTGAGCCGGGTGTCATTGGTGGTATCCCGGCCGGAGGTCTGAGTTTCGGTGCTGCAACAAATTTTACCTGTCTTATTGATCAACCATATCAATTTGATTTTTATGACGGCGGCGGTATCGATGTGGCTTGTCTGGGTGTTGCCCAGGTTGACCGGGAAGGGAATATCAACGTCAGCAAATTCGGTCCAAGGCTTGCCGGTGCCGGTGGTTTCATCAATATAAGTCAAAATGCCAAGAAAGTGGTTTTTGTGGGAGCATTTATGGCCGGTGATTTGAAAGTTTCCGTCGAAAACGGAAAACTACTGATTATAAAAGAAGGTAATAATAAAAAATTTGTTGATCGTGTCGAGCATATTACTTTTAGCGGCGGTACAGCGCTCACGAATAATCAAACCGTCTTATATGTTACGGAACGGTGTGTGTTTAAATTGGGCAAAGCGGGGATGGAACTAGTGGAAATAGCCCCGGGAATGGATCTGGAAAAAGATATTCTGAAACTAATGAATTTTAAACCGGTTATAAGAAAAACACCTGTTATGATGGATAAAAGAATTTTTAGAAATGAGTCCATGGGTATCAAAGGCAGTTTCAATGCTCATCCGGCGGATAGTTGAAAATAGAATGCTGAACGGAAAGGTGATCATTTTGGATGCGGCTATCCGTATGACGGCAAAATAAAATTGACAGGGATATAGGTGAAAAGGAGTGGCTGATCCAGAATCAGCTGTAAATTTGCAGGAAGAAATCAGAAAGGGAGGAAAGTTATGAAGAGAGCAGTCGGGATATTACTTATTACGGTGATAACAGGATTATTGTTTACTGTATCGGCAATAGCGGCGCCGATAGAGTGGAAGATGGTAACGAACTGGTCGCC